>Ga0255776_10000083_pt1 | contig 94216 bp, 91 predicted proteins | sample 071ome_19_FD_179974 | JGI IMG/M metagenome (GOLD analysis project Ga0255776, IMG submission 179974) | Coastal salt marsh microbial communities from the Groves Creek Marsh, Skidaway Island, Georgia - 071413AT metaG (version 2) | ecosystem: Environmental > Aquatic > Marine > Intertidal zone >...
GGCTAAAAGGCTAAAAGGCTAAAAGGCTAAAAGGCTAAAAGGCAGGATCCTTCGCCTGAGATTGACCGTCAAGGATCTTGTTTGGACTTATACTTGAATTTGATGGTTAGATAAACACTATCCCTTCGGCTATCTCGAAAATTTCCTCTTGGGCCCTGCATCCTGTCTCCCGCATCCATCCCTTACCTGAACCGCTGGCCTTGTATCCATGTATCCCTCCTTTACCTGAACCGACCACCTTTTTTTTCATTTATCCGTTAATGTCTGGCATCTCCACCCACACATTCCCTTCCTGCGATGACCTGACTGCAGTTTCGATGAAAGCCATTCCCCGCAGTCCATCCTGAATGCCGGGAATTGTCTTGTCGATCACTTCACCTTCAATCGCCGCATGTATTTCATCAGCGAAGGTGGTATATAAATTCGCGAACGCCTCGATATAGCCTTCCGGATGCCCTGGCGGGACCCTGGTATTGGCCGCCGCCCCGGGACCTGTAGCTGCCGTGCCCGTGCGTATCTGTTCTGTGGGTTTGTCGTTATAGCGTATCCACAGGGAATTGGGTTCCATCTGTTGCCAGTCCAGGCTTGCCTTGTCGCCATAAATTCTCAAGCGAAGATTGTTTTCATCGCCCACGCAAATCTGGCTGGCCAGTAATGTTCCCCTGGCACCGTTATCAAAATGCAGCAGGACTGTACCGTCATCATCCAGTTGCCGACCCTCAACAATACTGTTGAGTTCCGCATTCAGCGTCGTGACTGAAAGCCCGGAAACAAACTCCACCAGATTGAACGCATGAACGCCAATATCACCCATGCAGCAGCTGCTTCCGGCCCTTGTCGGGTCCAGTCGCCAGGCGGCCTGGGCATTATCACTATCCTCTTCCCTGTCAGCCAGCCAGCCCTGAGTATATTCAACAAGGATCTTGCGAACCATGCCAAGCTGTCCTGCTGCCACCCTTTCCCTGGCTTCCCTGATCATCGGATAGCCGGTATAGGTATGGGTTAAACCGTAAAGCAGGTTATTGTCTTTGAGCAGCGAGGACAGGCGCCTGCACTCTTCCAGGGTAGCGGTTGCCGGTTTGTCCGACATGACATGAAAGCCATGCTTGAAGGCATCGACGGCTATTTCGTAATGGGAGTTGTTCGGGGTGACGATAACCACTACCTGCATCCGTTCATGTTCCGGCAGGGAGGCTTCGATTTCGAACATGGAATAAAAATCGCTATAACTGCGTGACTCTGTCAGACCCAGGGCCTTGCCTGAATTCAATGAACGGGTGGCATTGCTTGAAAACGCACCACAAACCAGTTCATAGGCATCATCAAGGCGAGCTGCCATTCGGTGTACTTCACCGATAAAAGCACCTTCGCCTCCACCGACCATGCCATAACGTATTCGAGTCATTGATACATGCCCTCAATAAAGCACAAAGGAGTACAGGGTATCGCGGACAGCCACCAGCAGGTACTGGCGTCCGTCAACCATATAGGTTTGTGGCGCGTTGGTGAGGTTGCCGATACGGGTATGCCAGAGCAGGTCTCCATTGGCACCATCAAAAGCTACCATGTTACCACTGCCGTCACCCGTGAATACCAGACCGCCGGCAGTCGTGAGCACACCAATACCAACCGCACCGGTCGAAGGCCATTCATGTCGCCACACGGGTTTACCAGTTCGGTAATCGAGGGCATTGAAGGCACTGTCTTCAAAGCCAACAACGGCGACCTGTTTACCGCCCAAACCCATGGAGCCTCGAGGATCAGGGTCCGTCAGGTAAAGTATGTTAAAGCCATTATTCTCATGGGTATAAAACAGACCCAGATCCGGGTTGTAGGCCGGTGGCTGCCAGTTGGCCACACCACCTTCAACCGGAGACACAATAGAGCCTGGAATGATGGCTTCCTTTTCCGGGTTTGGGATAGGCGAACCATCTTCCCGCACACCCAGGTCCCAATTGGAAAAGCTGCCATACTTTTCGGTCACAATGGACTCACCGGTTAGGCGATCAAGCGTAAAAAAATAACCATTACGGGCAGCGGTGGATACCAGTTTACGGGGTTCACCATCTATTTCCCCATCAATCAGGACCGGTGTCTGGGCAGAATCCCAGTCATGGGTATCGTGAGGGGAAGTCTGGTGATACCAGACCATTTCGCCAGTATCAATGTCCACGGCAATCAGCGTGCAGGTGAATAGGTTATCACCAGGCCTGGCCACACCGGTATATCCTGGTGTGGGGTTGCCAGTACTGAAAATATAGTAATTGGTGTCGGGATCATAAACTCCTGTCACCCAGACCTGGCCACCGCCATTTCGGGCCGCATCGAGATTTGGCCAGGTATCCAGCCCCGGATCACCGGGATTTTGGGGCGTGGTATGGAATTTCCATTGCAGTTCACCGGTAGCCGGATCAAAGGACTGCAGGTAACCGGGGCTATCCAGGTCATTACCTGTACCAACCAGCAAATGATCATTCACCACCAAAGGTGCCATTGTCGAAAAATACTGCTGCTCCAGAGGAGCTATTTCCACATGCCAGTTTTCCTGACCGGTATATATATTCAGCGATACAAGATAATTATCCGGCGTTTCAAAAAACAGTGAATCATTCCAGATGGCCGGCCCACGGTTACCGATATGGATACCACCGCGTGAATGCCAGAAGTAGTGCCATAGTTCCGTGCCGTCCCGGGCATCCATCGCCCAGACATGGTCCGGAGATGTCACATACAGGACATCATCCATCATAATAAAACTGCCTTTAAGATTGGCTCCCGGAGGCAGGTAGTTGCCATCACCTTCCCCACCCTGCACGGTCACAACTTGTCCATTGGAACGAATATTCGGATTCATGCGTGCAGTCCAGGCCAGAGTCAGGTTCTTCACATTCTCTCTGTTCACCTGATCAAGACGACTGTAGCGCTGCCCCGTGTAATCCCCGGAATAGGATAGCCATTCGTTTTCCAGGGGTTTATGAAGCTCTGCCGGAGTCAGGCCCTGGGCTGATACAATCAGCGAGACGATAGCTGATGCAAAAAAGAAAAATGGTTTCAGGAGAAATCTCGTTTTCATTGACGGGTCACCAGGAAAGCTGTCACGTTGTGCATGATTTCATTTGTTAGTTCACTCAGTAGCTCCCTGTGAGGCTGCAGGGGGTCATCAATTCTGATTCGGGCAACCGAGGGCGATGCCTGTTCCTGCAGGGAAAAACTCTGGTGGCGCCCCTGATCATTGACGAAGCTGACAAGAAAATCATCATGGCGTTTTAGCGTCCCGCCATGGGTTTCACCATTATCGAGGGTCACAGTCACCCTGACGGTACGGCGAGAGGAATCGGCATCAGGATCCGGTGCACCGAAACGGCGTCCTGCTACCCAGGAGTTTTGGAGGTTTTCCGGCGTATCAATGCGGGAAGCGATGCCGTTGAGGTCTCCCTCCAGTGAATGACAGCCTGTGCAGTTATCATTGAAAAATTCCTCACCGGCAACCGGATCCCCAACCACTATATCAAGCGCTGCCGTTTCGCCGGGGGGAGGTGCCCCCTGCCCGGACTGGTTTGCCCAGACACTGTGAATAAATTCTGCTACAGCCACACGGTCTTCAGCTGATACCTGTAAAGGTGGCATTGCCGGCATACCCGGATTGCTGCGCCCGTTCTGGATAACCTCCCCTATAAGTTCGCCATGCTGGTCATTGAGGACAACTTGCGATCGAAGCAGGTTCACCCCCCCCATATCACCGCCCCGCAGATCAGCACCATGACAGGCACGACACAGGCCCTCATAAACTGTTTCACCGCGCGCAAGGACTTCAGGTGCGGCAAGCTGCCTTTCCTGGGCAGGAAAAATGGCAAAAGGCAGCCTTTCAGGCGTCTGGCTAGCTTGTGGTGCAGGGACTGCCGGTTGGCTCTGAGCTGATGATGCGGGCTCGTCTACAGCCTCGTTAGAGGGTGACTGTTCACTGCAGGACACTATAAAAATCATAAAAAAGAAAATGATGTATACAGCCGCTATTCTGCCAGTTTTGCAGAATCGTCGCATTGAGGCCCCCTGGAAAATTTAACATTATAATTTTGGGCAATTAAATCACAATCCAATGCATTGTATGAAGGAAGCACAGCTTTTGTTAGGATTCAGGCCATTGAATGAAGGCATCTTTTTTAGGGGAATTTCATGACACTTTCCAGACGACGTCTGCTGACAGGAGCGGCTGCTGCAGGTTTGACCTCAGGCCCATTACTGGCGGCTGATAAAAAGCCGCGCCTCGGCATGATTTTTCCAGTCATCGATCGTGATGTCCCGGAAGAAGCCCTGCGCATGTATGGCGACCAGGTTGAATTTGTAGTGGAAAATCTCGACCTGCAGACAATGACACCGGAAGGCTATGATGCTGTCATCGGTAATATTCCGGAAAAAGCGGACAATCTGGTCCGGCGGGGTGTGGATGCCGTCATGGTCATGGGGACTTCACTGACATTTTACCAGGGGCGGGAATTTAACGAAAAGCTCACCCAAACCGTAGCCGAGGCCACTGGGCTGCCCACATCAACGATGAGTAATGGCATTATCAATGGCCTGAAGGAAGTCGGTGGCAAGAACATAGTCTGTGCCACGGCCTACAATGATGTGGTGAATGACCGCCTCGTACGCTTCCTGTCCCAGCATGATTTCAATGTACTCAATATCAAGGGCCTTGGCATTGAAGCCGTCAATGATATTTTCTCAGTTACCCAGCCCGAGCTTATCGATTTTTGTAGCACAGTAGGCAATTCAGCAAGAGAAGCTGATGCGATTCTTATCAGCTGTGGCGGACTCATTACCCTGGATGTTCTGGCCCCGGTGGAATCAAGAACGGAAATTCCTGCGGTATCCAGCACACCCCATGCCCTGTATGAAGGCGCCAAACTGTTGGGCATTGATGCCAGGGTTCCTGGATATGGTTCCCTGCTTGCAGGATAAGACTGTCAATTTACTGGCACATGATCCCGAAACTCAAACGTGCTACCCGGTAAAGGGTTCACGTCATTGATCTTTTTTATTTATCCAAAAACCCGACACAGGAAGCATTATGAAATTACACGGTGTACCGCTAAGCAACTTCTACAATATGGCCAAACATTCCCTGCTGGAGAAAGGCGCTGATTTTGAAGAGATTGTGACTGCACCAAGCCAGGAGCCTTCCTTTCTGGCCATGAGCCCCATGGGTAAGGTGCCCATGCTTGAAACCGATGAAGGCCCCCTTACTGAAGCACCCGCCATCATGGAATATCTGGATCTAAAATTTCCGGGCAATGCACTCTACCCGGCCGATCCCTTCGCCCGGGCCAAGGTTATTCAACTGATGCGCATCATGGAACTTTACGTGGAAGCACCGGTGCATCCACTGGTCGGCATTCTTTTTGATCGGGACATACCTGACCATGTCATGGCTGCTGCCCGTCCCGAGGCAGAAAAAGGACTGGCAGCGCTGGAGCGGCTCGCAAAATTTACACCGTATATCGCCGGGGATCAGTTCACCTTTGCCGATATCGTCGCGTTTCACGGATTTACCCTGGCTAACATGCTGACCAAACAGGTACTTGATTGGGACATGCTCACTGCTGTCCCCGGTCTGCAAGAATGGTATGGGCATGTGGCCCAGAGGGAGAGCACTCAACGTATTCTCTCGGATATGGCCGCTGCCGAGGGATAATTTCTGCCACATAAAAGTCACTGTCTGCGCACTATTTGATCTGTGTCGGGTGGGCATGACAGTGACTTTTCTACAATACCACTACGACAGGACAATCCTTTACGCCAATTTTCGATGGCGCGCTGCTGGAAAAATACGATACATTCGGCCCGCGTTACACCTCCTACCCGACTGCCGTACAGTTCACTGACGCGTTCAGCGAACAGGACTATCGCCAGGGCGTCATTGAGAGCAACGCAATTCGCAAACCCCTGTCGCTCTATTTTCATATTCCGTTCTGTGAATCCCTGTGTTTTTACTGTGCCTGCAACAAGATCATTACCCATACACGCAAGAGAGCCCTTCCATACCTGGAAAGAATGCACCGGGAAATAGCCCTGCAGGCAGCACTGACAGACAGTGAGCGTCCCGTGACCCAACTTCATCTGGGAGGGGGAACGCCAACCTTTCTCAGTGATGAACAACTCGAGGCCTTGTTAAACGAAGCAGCCTCACATTTCACCTTTGCCCCGGAAGCCCAACGGGAGTTTTCCATTGAGATAGACCCACGGGCAGTTCGCAGCAACACGATTGCCCTGCTTGGAGACCTGGGATTTAACCGGATCAGTTTTGGTGTGCAGGACTTCAACCCGAAAGTGCAGGAAGCGGTGAATCGTGTTCAGAGTATTGAACAGACACGGGCCGTGATTGATGCCGCCCGACAGGCAAACTACCGTTCTGTGAGTGTGGACTTGATCTATGGTCTGCCCTTCCAGAACACAGAGAACTTTGCCCGGACTCTGGATACCGTCATCGATCTGGCCCCGGAACGTCTGGCAATCTATAACTATGCCACTTACCGAAACGGGTAAAGGCGCAGAAACTCATCAGGGAGGAAACCCTGCCAAAGCCCACCGAAAAACTGGCCTTGCTGGAACTGATTATCAACCGTTTGCAGGGAGCGGGATATGAATATATTGGTATGGACCACTTTGCCCTGCCAACAGAAGACCTCGTCATGGCCAGGAACAACGGTACCCTGCAAAGAAATTTCCAGGGCTATTCGACTCATGCCAATGCCGACATGATTGGTATGGGGCTTACTTCCATCGGTAATATTGCCGATAGCTACTCCCAGAACCAGCGTTTTGAACACTCCTATTTTGAAGCCATTGATGCGGGCAGACTCACCATCATGAAAGGCTATACATTAAATGATGATGATCGCCTTCGACGGGAAGTGATCCAGCAGTTAATGTGCCAGGGCATCATTAATTTGCCCCAGATTGAAAAAAGGTTCGACGTGGCATTTAGTGATTATTTCGCCCCGGAGCTCCAGGCACTGACAGAAATGGCTGATGATGGATTAGTGTCCGTGGACAGGGAAAGCATCACGGTACAACCATTGGGACGACTGCTAATGCGTAATATTGCCATGGTCTTTGATGCCTACATGAAACAGGCAGCAAGACAGCAGTTTTCAAGGGCGATCTGAGGGAAGGGATAAATGGATGAATGGATCAATGGATCAATGGATAAATGGATAAATGGATAAATGGATAAATGGATAAATGGATAAATGGATAAAAAGGCAGGATCGTTCGCCTGAAATTAACCATCAAGGGTTTTATTTGGACTTATGCTTGAATTTGATGGTCAGATAAAAACAATCCCTCCGGCTATCTCGAATATTTCCTCTTGCATCCTGCATCCTGTCTCCTGCATCCTGTCTCCTGCATCGTCTTCATCGCCGGATGACGGTTCTCCGGACCTCTTCCGGCCTACAAGCAATACTTGACCCGCTTCCCTTGTATCCCTGTCTCAAGTCCTTACCTGAATCGCCTACCTTTTAATCTTTACTTGGAACCGGGTAAGTAATACGCCGTACCAGACATCAATAAGCGTGCTGTACGCATGATGGCCACACTTTTCGGTGCAAGATCATCGGGGGCATCACTGGGCTCCACTTCAACGGCCAGCGCCCCGGTAGGATGCTCAACATGGCAAAGTTTTCGCGCTCCATCAGGGATATCAGCCATATCATTCCCGACCGCACCGGGCGTTGTTGCAGCAACCGCCACACTGGCAGCTGCCAACACACCAACTGCATCATGCACTCGATGAGGGATAAAACTGCGGGTATTGATCAGGCCGCCGTTCATGGGTGAGGACACTATGGTCATTTTCGGTACAGTCTTGTCCTTCACGTCACCCAGATTCATCATGGGGCCGACCTTCAATCGAATAGCTTCTACACGCTCTTTCAGCGCCTGGTTGGCCTCCAGATCGGCAATCCCTTCATCCCCTCTTAATCCCAGCGATGCCGCTGGCATCATGACTACCGGCATACCATTGTCAACCATGGTGACAGGTATACCATCCACCTCGTCCTGAACGTTACCCGTGGGGAACAGCTCACCACAGCTGGACCCGGCCACGCCGACGAACTCAATCATAATCGGTGCATGTGTGCCCGGAACACCATCAATGGCCGCATTCCCGGCATACTGAACCTGCTTTCCTGGTGTCATAATGCGCTGACGGGCAATGGAGTCGGTATTTTCCATATAGACAGTCACAACAGTTTCGCCATCCTCGGCCTCGACCAGGCCGGATTCAATAGCAAATGGACCGACTCCTGCCAGGATATTGCCGCAATTCTGGGCAGTGGACGTACGAGCTTCATCGACAACCACCTGAACAAACAGGTAATCCACATCAATGCCTTGCCGTTCAGATTTTTTGACTATCGCCACCTTGCTGGTCAGGGGGTGGGCACCACCTACTCCATCAATCTGACGGGGATCCGGTGAGCCCATCACACCAAGAAGTGCCTGTTCCCGCTCAGCGGGATCTTCAGGCAGGTCACTGCTTAGATAATAGGTTCCCTTGGAAGTGCCGCCGCGCAACAGCATGCATGGTATGGCTTTTTGCATCATTCGTCCCCGATTGGTCTCTACGAATGGCGCATTATCGGTGTTTCAGCCAATGATTGGAACTGGCAGACCGACCTGTAAATCAGATTTGAGCCCTGACGTCTTGATTCATATAATGTGCGTCCCTTTTACAACCCGCAGGAACCACTATGCACAAGCCCGTAGCCGTTCGACATATTCCTCGAGCCGATCAGTCCATCATTGACGATCTCGGTAACATGGGGGTTGCGACCGTCCATGAAGCCCAGGGTCGTGTCGGCCTGATGAAACCCTACATACGCCCTGTCTATGACAATGTCAGAATTGCCGGAAGTGCCATCACGATCATGGCCCAGCCCGGGGACAACTGGATGGTCCATGTGGCAATCGAATTGTGCCAGCCTGGTGATATTATCGTCGTAGGGATTACTGCAGATAGTACGGATGGCTTCTTTGGCGATCTGCTTGCTCATTCCTGTATGGCCCGCGGTGTAAAGGGGCTCATTATTGATGCCGGCGTCCGTGATACCCGGGACCTGAAAGAGATGGGCTTCCCGGTCTGGTCCAAAGCGATCCATTCCAAGGGAACCGTCAAGGAAACCCTGGGGTCGGTGAATATTCCCATCGTCTGTGCCGGGGCCCATATCAATCCGGGTGACATCATCGTCGCCGATGAAGACGGTGTTTGCGTCGTTGAGCGTCAACATGCGGCCGAGGTTCGTGACAAGGCCAAGGCTCGTGAAGAAGCCGAGGTGGCAAAACGCGAACGCCTGCTGGCTGGTGAACTGGGCCTGGATATATACAACATGCGTCCACGACTGGAAGAAGCCGGCCTTGTCTATCTTGATTCCCTGGATGAACTGGACAAGTAATTAATAATTAAACCGGGGTGTTTTAATCCCCCGACATTAGGAGAGAACATGAAAGTATTGATGATCGGGCATGGTGCCTTTGCCCAGAAACACATGGATGGCATTGATAATATTGATGGTGTGGAGGTCGTTTCCATCTGCGGCCGTCGTGAAGAAGCAACAAAAGCCGCCGCTGAAGCACGGGGTATTCCGCACTGGTCCACAGATCTTGACGAGTGTCTCGCGCAAGACGTCGACTGTGCCATTATCACTTCTGCAACCCAGGTCCATGCCGAGCAGGCCGTTAAATGCCTGGATGCTGGCAAACACGTGGAAGTGGAAATTCCGATGGCGGATACACTGGAGGATGCGCGCAAGATTCATGAAGCACAACAGCGTACCGGTCTGGTAGCCATGGCCGGACACACCCGCCGTTTCAATCCATCACACCAGTGGGTCCATAACAAAATCACTGCCGGTGATCTCAATATCCAGCAAATGGATGTACAGACCTATTTTTTCCGTCGCTCCAACATGAATGCAAAGGGGGAGCCCCGCAGCTGGGTGGATCACCTGCTGTGGCATCATGCCTGTCACACGGTTGACCTTTTCCAGTACCAGACTGGCGAGACGGTATCTGAATGCTTCGCCCTGGAAGGTCCACATCACCCTGAGCTGGGCATCGCCATGGATATGAGCATCGGTATGAAAGTCCCGTCCGGAGCGATCTGTACCCTGTCACTCTCTTTCAACAATGACGGACCACTGGGTACTTTCTTCCGTTACATTGGTGATAATGGCACCTATCTTGCCCGTTACGATGACCTGTTCGACGGTAATGAAAACCAGATCGATGTATCCAAGGTAGATGTCAGTATGAACGGCATCGAACTGCAGGACCGTGAATTCTTCGCTGCGATTAAAGAGGGTCGAGAGCCCAATGCCAGTGTTGCCCAGTGTCTGCCGGCCATGGAAACCCTGGACAAGCTGGAAAAGTGTCTGGAATCCCAGAAGTAAGTTAACTGAAAGGTTGAAAGGGACAGTGACTTGTTGTGTGAATAATTCACTGTCCCCAAGACTACTACTCAAAACCAGCTCCCAAAATTAACAACAGAGGTCATTATGCAAACCCGGAAAGTAGGTCCCTTTGAAGTCAATGCCATCGGATTAGGCTGCATGAGCATGTCCCACGCCTATGGCACGCCGGATGTTGCCGAAGCAGAAGTGGCCCTGCACAAAGCCCTGGATATTGGTTACAACTTTCTCGACACTGCCGCTCTCTATGGTTTTGGCAAGAACGAAGAACTGCTGGGTCGTGTACTCAAGGATCGCCGAAACGAATTTATACTGGCCAGCAAATGCGGCATCTTCAAAGATCCCGAAGGCGGCAAGCGAAAAATCGATGGCCGTCCGGAAGTTATACGCCAGACCTGTGAAGAAGCACTGAAACGTCTGCAAACGGATGTTATAGATCTCTACTACCTGCATCGCTGGGACAAGAACGTCCCTGTTGAGGAAAGTGTCGGTGAAATGTCCCGCCTGGTGGAAGAAGGTAAAGTCCAGACGCTGGGTCTTTCCGAAGTATCAGCGGATACCTTGCGCAAGGCCCATGCCGTTCATCCCATGACTGCCCTGCAGACCGAATATTCCCTGTGGAGCCGCAACGCTGAAATCGCTGTGCTGGATGCCTGCAAGGAACTCGGTATTACCTTTGTCGCCTTCAGCCCTCTGGCTCGGGGTTTCCTGACTGGCAAACTTACCGATCCGGAAGCCCAGCTGGAAGAGGGTGATCTGCGCAAGAACATGCCACGTTTTCACGCGGAAAACTACCGCAAAAACATGGCGCTTTATGCAGAGTATGAAAAAATTACCGGTGAAGTGGATTGCACACCTGCACAACTGGCTCTGGCCTGGACACTGGCCAAGGGGGAGCACATCATTCCCATTCCTGGTACCAAGCATACCGACTATGTCGTCGAAAACTTTGGTGCTGTCGACCTGGTGCTTGATGCCGCCACCGTGCAGAAACTTGATGACCTGATCAACCAGGAAACCGTCGTAGGTCCCCGTTACCCTGCCGGGGTACAGGTCGAAATCGATACGGAAGAGTTTGCCGCCTAGGTTTTTCCGGACGACCCGTCTTCACCAGAATGATTAGCTATATTGGCCAACGCAGCAGCTGTAGCTGCCGCGTTATCGGCTTTCTGTTGCTTTCTGGACTTCTTCGGTTGTGGCAAACCAAAATCCTTGCGCATGTTATAAATAATGTCATCGGCATTTTCTTCCGTCTGCCGAAAGCGTTCCAATTTTTCATTTAGCAGCCGGTTCTTCCCTTCCTGGTCAAGATGAAACTCATCAGGTAGGTCCGCACCACAATACATACAACGATTTGAAATACTCTGAATGACTTTTCTGCCACACTGCTGGCACCCCTGACTGTCGGCTGTCATGTCTTACCCCCTGCATACTTATTCCGCGAGAATAATTCACCCCCATTGCAGACTCAAGCCCTGTAATTTATATCGTTTTACCCCTGAAGGGACTTGGGTATACTGCCTTTTTCGGAGGTTATCCATGAGAAAAATGAGAGTCTGTTTCCTGCTCATCCTGGCTTCCTGGCCAGCTTTAGCCCAGCGTCCTGACCGGGACCTGTTGCCCTTGACCGCCTATACACTGGAAGGTTACGAAGCCGAACAGGTTAGTGAAGTATTGACACTACCCGATGGAGTCAGCATCACCCGTCCTTCCGGTATCGTCTTTGATGACAGTGAAAACATGCTCATTCTTCACCGGGGAGAAGATCCCTTGATGGAATTTGACGAAGAGGGCAATTTTATTCGCGCTTTCGGCCCTAGGGATACCTGGACATTCAGCCATGGTCTGCGTCTGGATGCAGAAGGCAATATATGGGTCTCCGACATCGGTACCCATACCGTTGTCAAAATGGACCGGTCAGGTAACCACCTGATGACCCTTGGCACACCGGGGCGCAATGGTCTATGGGATGAGAGCAGTGGTGAACACCTGTTTGATCAGCCCAACGACATGGCTTTCGACAGCCATGGCAATGTCTATATCGCCCAGGGACACGGCAGAGGCGAACCCCGGGTGCTGAAATTCGACAGCCAGGGTAATTTCATCAGCCAGTGGGGACGCCGGGGCGACAAACCCGGGGAATTTGCCGTAGCCCATGCCATCGAGATTGATGCGCAGGACAGAATCTATGTCGCAGACAGGGAAAATTTCCGAATCCAGATTTTTGATACAGACGGCAGGTTACTGGATCAATGGATCTACAGCGCCATGGCCTGTGCGATTTACCTCCACGATGATGGCACCATGTACATGACCTCGGGATTTGATGGAGAATGGGGAATTCTGGACAGCGATGGCAAAGTTACCGGCACTCTGGGAAGACCGGGTGAGGGACTTGGCCGTTTCGGTGAAGGCCATTTCATGACAGTGGACAGAGACGGAAATGTACTTATTGCAGACCCTGTGGCCAGCAAGATGCATTTCTACCGAAAAACACAGTAACCCTAATTTTCTTCAGCACGCCGGCGCTGGATTTCCAGATTACGCGCCAGGCGTTTCTCTACCAGTTCCCAACCAGGCTGCTGTTCCAGAGCCGTCCTGAACTCGGACTCCGCCTGCCGGTAATTACCCAGCTGTTCATAGGCCATTCCCATGTTGTAGCGAACAATCTCAAGTTCCCGAAGTCCCAGGGCAATGGATTCTTCATAATCGGCCAGGGCCATGGCGAAATCCTTTTCAAGAAAATAGGCGTTACCCCTGTTCACATAGATCTCCGCTGATTCAGGACGAAAGGTCATGGCCTTGGCATAATCAGACATGGCGGAATCCAGATCGTCAGTGGCTGCCTTGATAATCCCCCTGTTGGCATAGGTCGCCGCCCTGTCAGCCAGGCTCAGAGTGCCATAATCCAGAGCACTGTCGCAGGGTTCCAGCAGGCTTCGACTGACCACGGGGAAGTTTTTGGCGGCAAATTCAGCGTTGTCATAACAGGCTTGTGCCCAGGCATCACCGCCAAGGACAGACAACGCCTGTCCCGCTGCCGATAAGGGCAGCAGGATTAGTAGTAATACAGAACGGCGTACAAAGGTATTCATAGCCCGAACCCGTTGCTAATTATGTTTGCCAGCATGTCCTGGATGACCAGGACCAGATTCAGGGTATCCCGCTTGCAGGATTCTTGACAAGTAACTGGTAAAAGCGTCAGAGCACCCGATAGACCCGGATAAAGACCGCTGGAGGGTCATCACGACTGCCTACTATTCGACTGACAAATATAGATTTGTTCAGCCAGTCATATTTGCCAACCGGGGCCCGAAATTTGGGCGTGGTCACCACATAGGCTTCTCCATCCGGTGTCTCAGGTGCAACAACGATACCTTCATTGATGACATTGATCAGGGCGCCGTCATCGGTCCTTATCATGTAAATCGCTGTCAGTTCCCTGACACCATCCGGCCTGGTCAACTGGTAATCGGCACCACCCGCCAGGACTTCCCCTTTAATATTAGGACCTGCAAAGACCCCCCCGATTATCGGTATTGCTTGCCTTTGCCCGTCACTGCTATCACCAAGAACAACGGCAGGCTCGAGATCAGCCCGGATTTCGAAGACAAATTCCGTGCTCGGTGAATTTGCATCCTGGCCAAGTGCTGGCTGAATGCACATGGCAGCCAGCAAAAAATTCAGTATCAGCAGACGAGTCATTATTCAGGTTCCTTGCAACTGTAGTTTGAGGCATCGTCAATATTGCCATTACCATCGTAGTGAGGGTACGCAGGCCATGCACATAGCGGGCGGCTAACACCGGGCTTGCTTTGACCGGTTGCGATCACTTTTTCCGGTGCTCGTCCATTCTCTACCCACTCAACCAGGGGGTCCAGCAGATCAAAATTGTCCAGTGTTTCATCACCGCCCGCGCAATGGGCCATACCCGGCACATAAAAGAGCCGGCTCCAGTCTTTTACCGTCTCCAAACCGCCATTGAATTCCGCCATCTCTTCGTAATATCGAATGGTTTCATTAACCGAGAACCAGGGATCGGCAGCACCATGATAGAAAATCTGTTTGCTGCCATTATCTGCAAATGAGCTCATCAGGACAGAAAGTGTCTCCCCCATAGTCAGATCCGGGCGGGTAGCATAGATAACGGCCTGATCTACATTAAAACTCAGGACTCCCGTGGACCCTTCACCTTCAGGAGGATTATTCGCGCTGCTTAAAATGCCCGGCAGCCCTGGCTGGTCATCGATACCCGGGTCATATTCAAAGCCTGGATAGACCTGGATTCCCCGTGAGTCACGAGGACCAAGCATGGCGTTGTAAACCGCCGTCGCTTTGGCCGGCGCAAGACATAGTCGCCCTACTCCATCAGCCCCGCAGGCCAGTTCCCGGGGATCGAAGTCACATGCCCGGGGATTAAACAAAAGGTCATCTTCAGCTCCATCAAGACCATCACATTTCTCCTTGAGGGCATTAATAATCAGACCACGTTCTTCTACATCAAGCATGGGTCCCTGTACCGGTTTACCCATATCATCACGCGGCGCCGCCTGGTTTAACTGGACTCCTACCCAGCGAATGCCAATATTCGAAAGACTGGTTCGCATGGCCGGCGCTCCTGAAACGATGCCGTCAAAATAAAGCGGGTAACGCTGGGCCATCAGCATGCCCTCGCGGCCCCCGGTGGAACAGCCCACAAAATAGCTGTATTGAATGTCCCGACCGTAATAATCACTGATCAGCAGTTTGGACACCTCTGTCACTTTCGGGTTAGCCCTGATCTGGAAATTCAGGGTGGCCTCCTGGTCTTCAAAGAAACCGCTATCAAAGGGGAAACGGGCCTGGTGGCCAGTATCATTGCTGACAACCGCAAACCCCCTGTCCAGTGCATTCTGGTCACCGGTCGCCTGGGTACCCAGTGGTTCCCGAATCTCGCCATTTAGTCCACCGCCACCCTGAAACAGGAAACGGCCATTCCATTCTGCAGGCAGATTCAGGGCAAAACCTATGGCATATTCCATGTCATTGACGCCAATACGACGATCAATGGTCCCTTCCACATGGCAATGGGGAGGCAGAACGGCTGACGGACCAAAAGGATTTTCCACTTCCCTGCTGTCATACCATTGAGCCCTGGTCACTTCCACATTGTAACCACGTAAAGTCCAGTCAGTCAGGGCAGCACAGGCTGCCTCACTCTGCGCAATAGCCGGTACAGGCAGAACGATGGCAGTCAGTAAAAACAGGTTTCTGATTTTCACATTATTCCCTCTTTGTTATTTTTCTTGTTAAAAGGCCGGAGAATTCCCCGGCCTTTGGTCATTATCTTGTACAGTATCAGGCGGAAGGCATCTGCCACTCAGGCACCCACCAGCCATGCACCTGCCCAACCGCCCTGACAGGCAAGTGAACAACAGCAATCGGGCCTTCTTCTACATGCTCTGCATCCAGAATGACCAGGTCACCGCGGTTATTTTCATTACGCCTTGTCGCCACGCCCATCAAATAACCTTCACCTTCACGGGCCCTCTGGCTTTTTGGTGCAAAACAGCATTCTGCCAGAGAGGTTCCCTCACCGGCATTCCAGAACGCCGTTGTACGAGTGGCATTATCCATGCGCACGTAACCGGCATTGGCCTGGCGAGGATTCGGGGCATCCTTGTCACGGGTGCCCAGAAAGCCATAACGATAGGACTGGGTGTTGTAGCGGTCATCCTGCCTCGGCAGTGCACCGGTGTAATCATAGAGTCGCTCAATATCATAGCCACTGATATTCCGATTATTCATATCAGCAGACAGGCGAGTCATATAACTGGTGCCACGCACAGGATCCCATGGCATGCCTCCCTGGTTCGGGAAGAACGGGAAAGGATTCGAGGCTGACATTTCAACATCCACATACACCCGTCCACCGTCTTCAAATGCCCCCATCACATGAGTAGCACTGCGTGTTGGTCCGGTGAACCAGCGCATATCCGAGCCATCACCATCGCGGCGTACCACACCGAAATGGGTTCGTCCGGAATCATTCCAGGACCAGTGCACGCCACCCTCCTGCATCTGCGCCCTGTCCATTTCAAAGGGAATGACATAGATCACGATATAGTTTTCGGTAACCGCAAAATCGTGAAGCATTCCTACATAGGGCACTTTTACCATGGCATGCCAAACTAGTTCACCCTGGGGTGTATATTCAAAAAGAGACACATCATCGCTGCCAAAACCGGTTGCTTCATAGCCAAATGCGACCATGTTGCCAGTGATGGAATCCACCTTAGGGTGGGCAGTGAATGTCTCACTGGGCAATGTGCCATCAAAGGTAAATGTGTTGACCTTGGTTTCCAGGGTCAACAGATCCAGTGCTGAGGGTGGGCTGTCTTCCTTCAACGCCAGGATATATCCCTTGTGATTGATAACATGGGTATTGGCGGTACTCCTACTGAGACCCGCTGCACGGGGATCATCCAGGGCAGGATTCCTGTACATATGAAACAGTCTTTCACCTGCTTCATCCTGCGCACTCCAGCGATCATTTTTGACATAACGGGTCTTGTAGTCACAACGCCCGTCCTTGATACGGAACATGCTGACATGGCCTTCACCATCAAAAGGGACATTGCGTGGGTGCAGCGGGTATTGGGCATCCGGGCCTACCCGGTAAAATGCCCCACTGAGGTCATCAGGAATCTCGCCGGTAACTTCACAGTGATTCACGTCGACTTCGGCCCTGAACAGTTGCGGGCCTGACTGAGGTTCTCCCCCGCCCATTCCGGGCGGCTGAGCCTGGGCACTGCCCGAAGCCATGCTACCGGCACCCAGTACTGCAGCGGCACCAGCAACACCTATCGCACTGCCGATGAATTCACGGCGATCCAGTGAATGCTTATCATTGTTGTTCTTTCTGTCTGTCATGGAAAAACCCCTGTCATGTTGAATTCTGTGTTTGTATTGCCGTCTATGATACCACTGGATTAACTTGATTATTTGATCGAAGGCAATTCAGGCGGTAACCAGGGTGATCCCATGCCATAGGGAACTGAGACAAAGACAGCTTCTATTTGCCGAATCTTGCCATCCTCAATCCTGAACAGCTCTAGCAGGTAAAAGGAATGCGGATAGCGGATAGGAGAATTGATTTCCCTGCCATCTGTCAATGTGTACCTGTCCAATTGTCCTGAATGGTCAATGAATCCGGATGCCAGTACCAAACCCCGTTCTTCGTCTACAAGCGGAAAACGCCTGGCTCGAAGCCGATCATCATATCGATAATTACCCTGCCGGAATTGTTCCTCACAACCAAGGGCACCGACCGAGGTAAATTCGACGGAAGAGTTGTTTGTCGTTTTAGTGCCGTTCTCTACCCGGTTACAGTCCTCATGAAACTCGGTGAACAGTGTCCCGTCATTAAGCTGCAGGGTATCAAAATAACCGTCTGCTACAGAGATAAGTCTGTCACGAGGCTGACGCTTTTCCTCAGGTAGTACATCATAGAACAACGCTTTATGTTCCAGGACCGGTTCTGGCCAGATTATGCTCTTGGGCTCGGTCTCTGTGCGCAATACCACGGTTTCCACTTCGGCAATACGCCCGTGCCGAGCCTTGATCCGCATCGCAAACAACGACGAAAAACTCGGTTCATCCACAACACCGAAAAAGCCCACCTCTCCTTGCTTCACATCGGCAACGCGTAAATCATAATCACCCATACCCGTGATGGTCCCCCATAATCCATCGCCAATTCTCAGCGGAACATTATTCTCGGTGAACATCACCTCCTCGGCCCAGGGGATGCCCGATGGATCACCGGCGACTAGACCTTCCAGGTAGTCATCAACAAGGGAAAAAAGGCACTCACGGTCACACTCAAGATTCTCTACGGTATCGTCAAATGATGACTGGGCGGCGCAGCTTGGACCCCACAGGCTGGAGACCATTAACACCATGGCAATGAATGGTTTAGTGAAAAACTCAATTTTTGTTGATTTCAAGGAATGGTACCTGTTGATTTATTGTTGTTATGCACGAAAACTGGAACAATCAAGTAAATCAACTCTGGCAGGTTAAGGCAATAGCCTTCGCCCATCCTGGTTGCAGGATATTCTGCTAGAATCGCAGACAACCAGATCAATAAGGGATACAAGCATGAATAATCGATTTAATACCATCTTCACCGCGATAGTACTAATCGCCGGTATCCTTTTTTCAACGATAACAAGCGCCCACCATTCCGCGGCCCAGTTCGACCTCTCTATCCGTGACTTCTATATCGAAGGGGTTGTAAAAACCTTTGATGCACTCAATCCACATACCCACATCGTCCTTGAAATAGACGACGAAAAGGGCAAGCGGGATGTAGTTTTCGAAGGCCACAGCCGCAACAATTACTACCGCTCCGGCTACCGCCCAGGCATGGTCAAGGAGGGAGACAAAATTACGCTGAATGTTGCTCCGATGCGAAATGGATCCGATGGTGGTTATGTGCTTGGCGTCATTGCTGCAGATGGTACACGTTTCTGAAAAAACAAGGATGAGTCACTAGTTGATATCAGTTTGCAGCTTGTATGAGATCCGGCAGACAGACCGAGAGATTATTTTTTGCACTCCTGCTGGAACCTGATACCGCGCAAGCCATCGCCTACCATGCTGATCAGCTTTCGCCTGCGCATGGTAGGAAAGTGAAACGGGAAAATCTGCATATCACACTCCTTTTTCTCGGAAATGTAGACCATGCCGTTAAAGACAGGCTTTGTTCTGACTGTGATGAGCTGACATTCCCTACTTTTGATATTGAGATAGACCGTGCCGGGTGGTGGAAGAAAGCGGGAATTCTTTGGCTCGGTCCGAAAACGCTACCAGCGACACTCAAAGCGCTCCATGACTCTCTCCTGGCAATTGCCTGTCAATGCCGGCTCGCCGTAGAAAATCGACCATATGCTCCCCATATTACCCTCATGCGGAAGGTCTCGCAGGCACCACCACAGCCTGTTGTAAATCCCTTCACATGGCATGTAAAAGATTTCAGCCTTATGCAGTCAATTACCCATCCTGTTGGTGTTGAATACCGAGAGCTGATGTCATGGTCTCTTCTTCCCTGAACCTGTGAGAGTCTGTCTCTTAACCAAAGGACCTGTCGGAATCTGGATGGCAAGTTTCTGCCTTGGACAAACTTGTCTATCGAGCGACTGGAATCGGCCTATTTAAGAGAAAACCTGCAAGCCTCAGAAAGCATGCTGCTGTATACAGGCGGACTTGAGCCTGAAAATCTTTGTAATTTCGTTGGTTATTCACTGGTCGAGGGCGGACCGCTCATCTTTAATGAACTGGCATACCAGCTCGATGTGGAAGAATGCAGATATCTTCAGAAACACCTGCTAGTCGCAACGAAAAAAGGCAGGATAATTCCTGCCTTTTTCATCGCTGTCACAGCCAGGTAAATCAGTACTGATTTTCCAGCACCAGAACTCCGGCTCCCGTGTTGGAAATCGGGGCATGGTAATGTTTATGGATGATTTTGGCATCATCCTGAAGTGCGCCACGCATGACCAGCCACATGATGGTTTCAATACCTTCTGTGCCAGCCTTGCGCATGATTTCGCTGTTGGAAAACTGGGTCATCCATTCAGGATCAGTAGCGATCTTCTCCATGCACTCAATATCGAAGTCCACATTGATCAGCCCGGCACGTTCTCCCTGTAACTGGTGGGAAAGACCACCGGTTCCAAAGATTACCACCTTCATATCTTCCGGATAGGACTCAATTGCCTTGCCAAGAGCCTTACCCAGCTTCAGGCAGCGAGCAGCTGTCGGAACAGGATGCTGAACCGTGTTGACTGCGAGCGGAACTGTCTTGACAGGCCATTCTGTCTGGGTGCCATAGAGCGCCCTGATAGGATTCACAAAGCCATGGTCCACAAGCATTTCCTGGCACATGCAAATATCGAATTCCTGTTCCATCAAGGATTCAGCGAGATGCCAGGAGAACTGGGCGTCACCGGGGAAAGGTGCCTGTGGTTTCAGGCCCCAGCCTTCATCAGCATTGTGATAGATATCAGCACAGCCCAGCGCAAAAGTAGGCATTTTGTCGAGAAAGAAGTTCAGGCCATGATCGTTATAGACAACAATGATCACATCAGGATCAGCCTCTTCGAGCCATTCTTTGGCAGGCGCGTAGCCATCAAAGAAACGTTTCCAGTAGGGTTCCTGTTGCAGACCATGCTCAATGGCATTGCCAACTGCAGGAATATGGGAGGATGTGAGTCCACCAATAATTTTAGCCATTCCAGTATCCTCCAACTTTTTCCAGTCTTTCTTCCAGTCCTTCGCGATTTTTCAGCAGTTTGGCCTGAAACTCTTCAGTAGTAATTCCCTGGAAGGCCGCACCGGCATCCTGTACGGAGGTACCACGGGGAATCGCCATTTTAGCCATGAAATAGATGTTACAACCCAGGCGAAGCATGCGCAGGAAGTCCTTCTGGACAACACATTCCTTGAAATCACCTGTTACACCAAACTTGTCACAGTACGCAGACGGATCTACCTCAAATTCGTCACGGCACTCTTCATGATTGAAGGTGAACAACATCTTGTTGATATTGTAGGACGCGTGGGCTACCTGACCGTCAAAAACGTAGGTGCCTGGAATATCGTCATAGTCGTGCTTTTTCCAAACCATAAGGGATTACCCAGTTTTCGTGTTTATATTTTTGCCAATTTATATGTTATCCGGCATCAAAAAGCCGCACACGCGGCTTCAAGGGGGTGCATTATAGTAAAACTTGTTCGCCCCGTCCTGATTTAAAACAAGTTTCTTTTATGAATGACCAAACAACTTAATGGAGCCTCAGTCGCCGGATCGATCCTGATATATCTTCAATTGGTCATTAAAGGCATTGGCACTTGCCTCAAGATTACTGACCATCCTGTTGTACAGCGCATTAATAACAGCCGCCTGACTGCCGCTGATGCCGTCTCCCCAGTCTTCTTCTAGGGATACCAGGCATCCAAGATATTCATTCCCCTCTTTAATGTAGGCTTTCAATGCCCCCTGTCCGACCACCATCTCATCCTTACTGGCTGAACTGCCATCAGGAATGGCTGGCTGGGCAATTACCGGGCATTCACCATTGATTTCCAGGGCGACAGTCTGAATGGCTTCTTCCTGTTCCGGGGTAAGTTCCGAGTCCTGGGCAAAGAGCACGTCTGCATTGAACAGAGTGAAAGCCAGGAGAATAAAGTGTTGGATTGACATAATGACCTCGTTTGCAAAGCTGCACGTTGGTGAGTTTGTACGGGAAAATACGTTACCTTGTAGCGGCCTGAACAGGCCGCCGAATGTAATGATGAATTATCATACCAAGTTTTAGTCGGACCTTTGTGTTTATATAAAAAGGATAATGGGTACGCGCCTTGATTGTCCAACCATCACGAATTCTGATCAGTCACCAATCTGCAGGCTTGCATCATCGGCTGAACGGGAGAACATCGAAGCGGCTTCCACTTCACAATCATAGTCGTACAGCGGCGTGGAATCAGCCACACGAGAGAGTTCAAGTCGACCGGTATAGGGCGTAGCCAGATAAACCGGATCGGTAATTGTGTATTGATACACCAGTGTCTGTCCATCCTTGCTAACAGAAAACTCCTCAACCAGCCGTTTGCGGGCACTCGACGGAATATCTGCTCCACCTCCAAGTTTCTGTGTCGCTGACCCGAGCCCCCACATGGAAGGGATATACCCACCACTTTCCAGTACTATTTTCTCATTCTCCACCCGTCCCATGACAACACCGAACAGACCATCAATCCTCGGCCTGACGGGTTGCCCATTCAGGGGAATCCTGCGCTCTACTTCCCATGGCACGTTGTATAGTACAGCCACCTCTTCCTCTATTCTCAGGTCGAAGAGGTAAGGTGCATTGAAAATATCCGGAAAATTCATCGGTTCACAGGTATTGGCCGGTGACAGTTTCGGATCAAAGGCCGCCAGTGCCTGTTGTCCCCTGTCGTTCAGTGGGAGTGGTGTTGCCTGCCCAAAACCACCAGGAGAGCGCCAGCGACCTTCCAGGCGTTCAAGACCTGCCAGGCCAGCCAGTTCACTGTCATTGACCCGTTCCGGCGGCCTGATATTGGCGCGGCTCCAGGTTTGTCCGCCGCTGGTGAAGGTCGCTGAATTAACAAACCTGAATTCAGGTTCCCTGTTGGGATTGGCAATCAGTGTGATGGAATCCCCTGGCTGGAATGTATCAGCCCGTATACCCATGGCCATGAGCCCACCGGCAGCGGAAGACTCGACTTCCCAACGTTCGATGTCGCCTGTTGGCTGCCCCTCTTCGAATACCCTGGCGTCAATGACCATGGAGGAATGGGGACTGCGTAATTTGAAATCCACCACCGTTCCACGCAATTCAATCTGCCGGGACATGTCAAAATTGAGGGTAAACGAGTGATGGGCCTGCAACGGCAGAATCGCCAGACAATACAACGCCATTAAAATGATCAATCTTTGCATGGGAATCCCCTGTCGTTAAACGTTGGCAGATTTTTACCAGCCACCTACTCCTGGTCCGTAGTCCGCTTCCCATACACTGGGAACATCATCGGGTATATTCGTCAATACGGCCTGAATTTCCTGTATTTTTCCGGCGTTTACCTGGAAAAACTCACCGACGAGCCGGTTATTGGAAGTGACCACGCTCTGGCTTTCCATACCGGCCTTGATACCGAAGCGGATTATAGAGAGGACGATGCCCCGTTCTTCATCCACTACCGGATAACGACGATCCCACAGGTTTCTGCCAATGTACCGCCCCTCTTCAAATCCCTGCGCAATAGGCCGGAAAGAGCCATCGGGGAAAAGCCCCGTGGTCTGCATCCCATTTTCGTAACGTCGGGCATCAAACAGCCAGTTCGCCGCACGGTATTCAGGTGTACCATTCGTCTGGAATGCACGCCAGTAACCTTCAGCAGCCGCTATAAGTGCGTAATAGCTGTCCCGGTCAACAGGGCGAATGCTTTTTGTAAGATTTTCAGACAGAGGGTAGTCGAGAATTTGTTCAGGCCCCCATATACGATCCGAGTCGCCCTCGTTGGCATAAATCACCTCGACTTCTGATGAAACATTGTCAGTCACTTTCAGGCGCACCATTATCATGGTTACGCTACCATCCTGATTTCGAATCACGGACTCTGTAGCCACATCACCCAGACGTGGATTAGCGATATCCCACCGGTAAATGGTCTCCTCTGCCCCATCCCAGAACGTCTCTGCCAACGGGACCAGCCTGTTATTCACTGAAATCCTGGCATTTCCGGACAGGGGCACACCGGAAGGATTGTTATCTATCAGCGCATCGAGATAGGCGGTGATATGTCCTTCAAGACAGCTGCGATCGCAGCCGATCTGTGCGTTGGCATGAACTGACACGCCCAGTACAAGCAGTACATACAACAGCCCTTTCATTTTCAATATTCCCCCAGAAAAAACTTATAGAACAGCGTAATACCGCAAGACATTTCCTGCTTCCTTGCGGCGACCAACGCCGATAACAACATAGCGCATCAACCAGTCATGCTTGCCTTTCTCAACCTCAAAGGTTGGAAAGGCACGCAGGTAATATTCATCTTCAGGTACTACCGGACCATTGTTGAAAATCCAGTCCTGGATTTTTGCAATCGTATCGGGATAACGTCCCCACAGGTAGCCGTTATTGCGTAACAGGATAAGCGTACCATCATCTTCCTCCAGCATATAACGGGCATCAAAGGCCAGGACATCATCCGGCCTGAACAATGCCCAGTCACCACCTGTGTCTGGTAGCGCCCGACCGTTCAGATGAGGCCCGGACACGGTGCCAGCGTCCAGGTAAACCGCACCGCGACCTGCGCCGGTTGGCATGTTGGCAATGTTATGGACACGCGTAAAATCCAGGTCAATTTCAAAAATGAATTCAAATTTTGGCTCATTGAAAGTGGAAATCCCATCAAAAGGACTACTCCAGGCTTCACCCGGAGCCGGTCCGGCAGCAGGGCCTAATGCCCTGGCTTGTTCCTGGGCCGATACCCCCGCGGGGACCGCTGCCATGGCCATGCCCAGCTTGCTCATATCATTCAAAAAGGTTCTTCTGTCCATTGTATTCTTCCGGGAAAGGTTTTCAGGCAATCAGCCAGCTGAATAATGAGGGAGTTCCCACCGGAACCGTTTCTTCACCAAGGAATTCCTTCGCGAGCTCATGCACTTCATCCCTGCCGGCTTTGACCGGCAGTTGCAGGTAACCAATAGCCAAACTGGCTGACCAGTTGTGGTGTCCGGTCTGTTCCACCGCATGCTGAATTTCAAGCTGGACCAATTTGCGGTGTTCAGCGGCAAGACCATTAAGAATCAGGTAGTCAGGCCAACTGGTCAGGCCCATGACTGGCCCGGCGGAGGCGGCGACCTTGTCACCCAATCCGTCACGCCACTGGCGTACAGGATCATCAGTCAGGGCAATGGCCTCCAGCCCGGCCTTCTCCAGCGTGCCGGCAAAGGCCACGGAGTGGGCATCATCCTGGCGAAATACCACAATACCCTGACGGTCCATGATTCCTCCAAGGTGACCATGCAAACCTTCAGGGCCTGCCCTGACATAGGCCGGCAGTGAACCCAGCGCAACCAGACTTCCCGTACCCTTCATGAATTGCCTGCGACTGTTGCGATGGCGATTGCTGTTGTAAAAAGAATAATCATCATTCATGGTCAATCCTCCACAGCCAGGTAATCGATGATTGACTGCAACTGGTCATCACTGACCTCTCCCCGGCTCATGGGGAACATAACACCGAAGCCACTGCGCACCACGTTTTCGATAAAGGGAGCCTGCAGATCTTCACGGTTCTCGAGCAATGCCTGCTCTTCAGGCATACGACGCCCCAGGATACCTGTCCCCATCCCCATGCTGTCACCATGGCACATACCGCACTTTTCCTGGAACAGTGCTTCGCCACCGGATTTTTCCAGGCTGACCCAGTTATCCTCTGCCTGGACAACACAGGAGCACAACAGCACGGATACTATTGTCATCATCTTTTTCATCGTTATGCCCTCCTGTTTCTGTATGCAGCCGGCCATATGCCACTTTTACCCGGGGCAATAATGCCATTGGGATCCAGTGCATCCTTCACTTTCTCGTTAAGGCGGCGCTGGGCATGATTATTGAAATCGTAACTGTCGGAAATCAGATCCATGTATTCAATATGGGCCCTGTATTCACCATAACGCTGCTCATTGGCATCATCCACCATGGACCTGAAGAAACGGTCCACACGATCCACCATGTCCGGATCATCCTTGTTGAATAATACCTGGTTCACATTGGTGATATGGCGCTCTGCCAAGGCGAAAGAACCGTGATAATCCATGCCAAACTCGTTGTACCTGTCAAAGGTACGATGAAATTGTGCCAGGGCGGCATCACCGGATTGAGGTAGTGCCGGAGAGAAGCCCACATGGGCGCCGCGACCACCATGCCAGCGTGAATTCATCATGGGGAATGTGATTGGAACGCCCGCAAAAGGCTGTATCTCCCGGGGTTGCCCTTCTTTCCACATACTCTGTTTCATCTCATAGGATGTGCGGGCGGCAAATTGCTCCTTGACCTTGTCCGCCGTGGCCAGGGCAATTTCCTCATAGCCATACAGACGCAGGTTAATGCTCCACCATCCCAGACCAAAGGCCTGGCGGATATTGGTAATGACGTCTTCCGGAATAGACCCTTCCCCGTTGTACCAGTCAGTGCGACTGGTCAGAACCGCAGCGGCACGTAACCAGTTCCCTATGGAGGGCGATTGCAGAAGCAATCCTGATCGACGCATGGGTGCCAGGGTATCAATGGCCCACCCCAGGTCATCCATCTTGTCCAGTTCCATATCCAGATTGATAATTACTTCGGGCTTGGGCATCAACCACATGCCAGCCTTGGTCACGACACCAAAGTTTGACTGCATGAACATCTGCTGCCATCCGGGACCGAAACCATAAGGATGCAGGTTCCATGTTTCAGACCCTTCCATTGCACCCATGCCGGTCCGCACGATATCGCCATCAGGCAGAACCACTTCCATACCGCAAACACGGGAAGCATGATCTCCGTATGGGGTGTAACCGACCCCGCGATCGAGAGCATTGCCGACTACTGATCCCCAGGAGTTACCGATGGGTGAAATCCAGTAAGGCACATTATGTTCTTCGACATAATCGAAAAGATCATAAAAACCGACACCGGGTTCAAGTAAAACCACACCGTTTTCAAGGTCCATCTGTATCTTTTTCATCCGGGACATATCCAGAATGATGGAGCCGGACACAACCGGTGCCGCGCTGCCATATCCAAAATTCTTGCCGCGACTGATCGGCCAAAGCGGAATTTTGAATTCATTGGCCAGACGGACAATAGCCTGAACTTCCTCTGCGGAAGATGGGGCGACTGCAGCAGACGCCACATGGGCACTCTGGTCAAAGCCAAAATGATCAAGGTAGGTGTCGCGATCCTGATCAGATGCGAAGACCCATTCGTCACCAACTACAGCGCGGAATTCCTGCAGAGCGCGATCAAAGGCTCCGGCACTGATATCAGGAGGAAGTACTAATTGCATGAAATGAAGCTCCTTATTGAATAAGGTATTTTTTTAATAGTTAAATGCGAAGAAACAACATTGAAGAATCATTTGAAGAATAAACAGCACAGGTCCCAAAGTCCATGAAAGTCATGAAGACGCCTACCAGGAAGCCATGGCGAGCCGGTTCGCTGCACCGACAAGTCCAAGAGTTTCATTTATCACCAGCCTGACAGGGATGGTCCCCAGATAATCACTAAACCGGCCTTTATCCTCGAAACGTTGCCGAAACCCGCTATTGATAAAGAAGTCCCGCATGGCCGGTACAATACCCCCGGTGATATAAACGCCTCCCCGTGTTCCCGCCGTCAACGCCATGTTGCCGGCTACTGATCCGAGCACACGACAGAACATGTGTAATGTCTCCACCGCAACTCCATCTGTATCATGCAGTGCAGCTTCAGAAATCTCTTCGGGGCTTTTCTGGACTGCATTTTTATGACCAAGCAGGCAAAGCGCCTGGTAGATATTCAGAATACCGGACCCTGAAAGCAGACGCTCTACAGACACTCGTCCAAAGCGATCTTTCAGCACGTTTAGCACCGCATACTCATCATCATCCAGCGGTGCAAAATCCACATGGCCCCCTTCCCCGTCAACCACTGAAAAAGATTGCCCGGCCGGGACCACCAGGCTGACACCTAGACCTGTCCCGGGCCCGAGAATAGCGATTGGTTTTCCTGTCTCCGGTTCAAGCCCTCCAACCTGAACCCAGTCATCCTCACCCAATTTACTGATGGCATAACCCTGGGCGGCGAAGTCATTGATCAGCTGCAAGCGTACATTACCCAGCGCACTGCTGGCCGCACGCCGGGAAAAATGCCATGGGCTGTTGGTAAAACTGATTTCATCGTGATCTGTCCGGCATGCAACCGCAAAACAGGCCTCCTCCGGATACTGCTCCCATGCTGAATCTTTGGCCATCGCCTCCATGCATTCTTCCAGGGCATGAATAAAGTTTTCATGGCCTGCCACACTGATGCGGGTGATATCTGTCAGGGCATTGCTGTCACAGGCCTTTCTGGCAAAACGGGCGTTGGTCCCACCAATATCTGCAACAAGATGCCACGGTTTCAAGCCACTCGGTTTACTCATTATCATTTTTAAAGAGAGCGTGAATTACTCACCCTGATCACTTAAAACCATTCTGGCAAAATCAGTATAAAAGTTGGGATTATTCCTGCCTTCAGTCAGTCTGTCCTGGCGACCGGCATCCATATGTTCACTTGGTGTGATGCCACAGCCTTCAACAATCCTGTTCATGAGGTTGAATAACGCACATACAGCAATTGCATGAAATAGAGCGCGTTCTTCCCATCCTGCTGCAAATACGGCATCGGCATCCTGCACCGTCATCTTGCTGGGTTCGAGGGTAAGTTTTTTCACGTAAGCCAGCATCGGTACCATCTTTTTATCCACCGCTGTTTTTTCAGGATCCCCAAGAATTCCTTCCAGTAAATCGGGGTCAATTCCATAACTCTCGGCAATGGCTGAATGAGCACCGAAACAAAAGCGGCAGGCATTTAATCCGGAAACATAGGCCGCAAGCAGTTCCCTTTCACCCACAGTCAGCGGAGACGCTCCCCGCAGGATAATGTCGTGATATTCACATAGTGGCAGCAAACCATCATTGAATTTGCGAAAGACTTCCACCATATCCGGGTTGTCTGTCAGAGATTTAAAAATAGCCATCGATATCCTTTTTTTATTATTGATATCAGTTGGTTACGGAGCTAATGGAATTTTGCACCAATCATGGATATCACGCCGGTAGCCTATCATTTTTCATCATGGATAGTACACTTGCCGAACGTAACGGAAATATTTTATGGAGTCCGCCATGCAGGCAATACGCATTGCCCTAACCAAATCAGTTCTGCTGCTTATCAGCCTGGTTTTCACGGTCGCCACACAGGCAGGCGGAGAAGCCGGAATCATCACAATCAGGGACCAGGGACATTTCTATGTCGGGGGACAGCAAACAGAACCTGCCGCAAATGGATCCGTCCAGGTATTCAACCAGATGTACGTGGGCTATCAACTGCCGGCAGAAAAAAATCATCAATACCCCCTGGTTCTTGTCCATGGAGGGGGTGGGCAGTCCACCGACTGGTTTAGCACACCGGATGGCCGGGATGGCTGGCGGGACTACTTTATTGCTGCTGGCTTTGATGTCTACTGGGTAGACAGACCCGGATATGGACGCTCCCCAACCAATATACGCTATGGCGAACTTGCCGACAGTGCCAATACCAGCATTATCAACTTTCTTGCCAACTCCGAACACTGGCCCGGGAATTCACAAACACCTACTGACCCGAGCATCCTGATGTGGCTCTCCAGTTCACCGCCCGGTCCCTATGCCGGGGATGAAGTTGCAGCCAGCAACATCAGCAAACTTCTGGACAGGATAGGACCCGCAATCCTGGTCACTCATTCTGCCGGGGGCGCAAGCGGCTGGCTGGCCGCCGACCTGAATCCTGACAATGTTGCTGGCATCATTGCCTTCGAACCGGGCGCCAGCAATATGATAAGCGACATCCGCAAAGGTCTTACATTTGCCCCCCCACTGTCCGAGGACTTCAAACCCGTTACGGATGCGTCCGGATGTGAAAAACAACCGGTCTCGTCACCGAGCAAACTGGTTAATTTTCTTGATATCCCTGTCCATCTCGTGGGCTCGGAACTTGGCCTTATTGCCGGACTACCCTGTGCCATGAAGGTATTTGAACAGGCAGGAGTTACCGCGTCGTATACCTATCTTCCCGATCTTGGCTACAGGGGGAACGGTCACTTCATGATGGCGGAAACCAACAACGGCGAACTTGCACAGATTTTTATCAACCTGGCTGACAGCATCGATTAGGCCTCCATCAAGAGTGTCGGTCCAAGAGCCTGGCAGGACAGAATGGACAGAAAACCCCATGTATAGTAAAAAACTTCCAGCTCTTCTGTGCAGCCTGGCTGCAGTCCTGGTGCTCTCTCTCAATGGAGTAGTCGCCAGGCATGCAGGAGATAACCGCGATGACAGCCCGGTAAAAGCCGTCGCTGAGGAAATGGAGAGTGCCGCAAATGCCTTGCTGGCAACCGTCGCTGATAGCCCCGGCGGAATTGAAATCGCTGTGGGTTATGACCGAAAAGCCCTCCTGCACATGCCTTTCAATGAACCGGCCCGTCAAAACTACGTTTACTGGCCCTACCTACGCAAGGGACTACCGCTGGATTTCATGACCGCACAGCAGAAAATGCTGACCCATGATCTGCTCAATAAAGCCCTGAGTGCCAAGGGCTACCTGACTACAATACAAATCATGCAACTTGAGAAAATTCTTTCCGACAACGAAGTTATCGGCTTTCCCAGGGGCCCTGAAAATTATACCTTGTCCATCTTCGGTAACCCGGGAACTGAATCCCGTTGGGGATGGCGATTTGAAGGACACCATCTATCCCTGAACTTTACACTTGATGATGGAAAAATCAGTGTGACACCTGCGTTCTTTGGTGCCTCACCAGCCCGGATACCTACCGGTTCACTGGCCGGATATCGTAGCCAGCATTATATACATGACGCTGGCCTGGCTCTGATTAACAGCATGAGCGACACACAACTGTCCAAAACAGTTGAAGGCGGCCGTCTCCCCTTTGACATCCTGTCAGGGACACTGAATAAACCGCAAGCTACCTGGGATGACTGGAAGACCCTGCCCAGAACCGGTATTTCAATTGATACACTGGAACCAGCCCAGAAAGTTCTGGCACAGCGCGTGCTGGAAGAAATAGTCACAGTATACCGACCGGAAATAGCTGGCTCCTATCTTGGACAGATCAATATCAATGACCTGTATTTCACCTGGATGGGGAGCACAGCAGATGGTGAAGCCCTGTACTGGCGACTGGATGGTGAGGATTTCTTTTATGAATATGATCTCGTCCAGGGTGATGGTAATCATGTCCATGCGGTCTGGCGAAGCAAGGAAGGTGACTTTGGCGCCGACCTGCTGAGTGAACATAAACTAAACAGTCATTAATCCTGAGGCCTGGAATTCTTCGTATTACTGAAAGAAATCCATCTATCAAGGGTTCTTTCTCCTAATGCCGGAATTTAAACCCTGTTGGGAATCTGTTGAGCAAGCGTTTGTCCTTCCTCATTCGTTCATCGAGCTGGCCCATGAGGCCTGATCTTCGGCGCCTTCTTCCCGCCCTGATATTCATTCTGGGGACCACACACCCCTGGCTGTCTATTGCCCAGGAACATATAAATCTGGACCGGCTGGTTTTCGACCCCGTACTGATTGAAGATGCCACGGGGCGTGAAATACGCCGACCTGAAGCGCCGTTGCGTTTTGTGGCAAGTGGCTCTGTCCCAGGCGAAGCAACAGCTGAAATGCAAGCAAGCCCCGAGCCCGGCTTCTCTCCCCTTGAGGTTTACCGCAACATCGAACGCTACCAGCAATCCTTGAGCCGTGCGGAAGAGGAAACCGGTCCATTCTCCACTTCCCTTGTCCAGATCCTTATGGACCTTGGCAGCCAGTACCAGTTGATGAATGATCACGAATCAGCTATTGAAGTTTTCCAGCGGGCTGAATATATCAGCCGGATTAATAATGGGCTTTATCATCCCGATCAATTCGAAAGTATCCGTAAACTTATCGAGAGTTACATGGCAACCGGGGACGTGGCCAGTGCCAATGAGAAACAGCGATATCTGGTATTTCTCAGTGAAGAGCACTACGGCGCACTGGCAGCTGAGTCCACCCCTTCACTGGTCAATCTGGCTGACCATCACATGGATAATTTCTATCAGGTAATAGGCAGTCCGGCAGTACCAACGCTGTCAATTTCCTCCAATGCCGGTCCGCGCAACTTCAACCGACCGCAGTTGACCCCGCGACAAATGGCTTTTGGCAGTCTCTTCATGGCGCAAATCAGCTACCAGCGTGCAATTACTGCCATGATCAATAACAAGCAGTTCTTTGACCCCACCATACTTGACCTGGAAAGCCGATTGCTGGAAACCCTGCTTTTACAGTCCTTTCGTACCTCGATTATAGAAGATCCGGACTATTACCTGAGTGAACGTCGTTCTTTGACGGGATCACTGATCAAGCACAACATCAATCGCCGTAACAGCAATGGATTTATCGTAGGGAAGAGTTCCTTTGAGCGTATCCTGATTTATCTGAAAAACAATCCTGAAGCCAAAGTCTATCAACTGGTCAATGCCATGATGGAATACGGTGACTGGAATTTGCTTTTTGACAGGGGATATACCGCCGCAAAAAAATACCAGGAAGCTTTTGCTCTGATGAAGGAAATGAATGTCTCCCAGGAATCCATTGACCAGATATTCAGACCGGCGTTTCCCGTTCACCTGCCACTTATAACCGCCAAACCCAACAGCCGAAGTAAATTCCGTATACCCGATAACGCCCCACTGGAATATCTCGGGCATATTGATGTGACCTTCACGATCTCCAAATATGGGCGCGCAAAAGGATTTGATATCAAGGCAAGGTCTGAAAACCTGAGCAGGAATATCGAAAGGCGATTATTGCGTTACCTGAGAAATTCCCCCTTCCGGCCTATTCTTGATAGCGAAGGAGAGTTTACCGACAGGCAGGTCAGCATGCGTTATTACGTTGCCCATGCTGACAACTATCTGCAGGGAGGCTTCAGCTACTCAGGCACCTTCAGAGAACTTCCTCATAGGGCAGACCTACATACTGTTCAGCAATGACACGCAGACCTTCTTCAGTGCCTGTATAGTAGTCCAGCTGCGAAGCCATGACCTTGCGTTCGAATTCATCCCCGAGATTATGAAGCATACTGGTCATCCACCAGGAAAACCTTTCCGCATGCCAGATACGGCGCAGGCATAACCCGGAATACTGATCTATGGCATCGGGCCTGTTTTCCCGGTAGACCTTAAGCATGATCCGGTAAAGATAATTCACATCACTGCTCGCCAGGTTCAGGCCCTTGGCGCCCGTTGGCGGCACAATATGGGCAGCATCTCCCACCAGAAACAGTCGGCCATACTGCATCGGTTCCGTCACAAAACTGCGCAAAGGCGCAATGCTTTTCTCCAGTGACGGGCCCGTCACCAGGTTGCCCCTAACCTCATCGGGCAATCGATTTGCCAGTTCTTCCCAGAACCGATCATCAGACCAGTCTTCGACTTTTTCATCCAGGCTCACATCCACGTAATAGCGACTGCGTGTGTGAGAGCGCATACTGCACAGGAAAAATCCCCGATCACTTAAACCGTAGATCAGTTCCTCATCGACGGGAGGGGTGTCCGAAAGCATCCCTAGCCAACCAAAGGGATACACCTTTTCATATTCGGTACGGATACTGTCAGGGATAGTCTTTCGACTGACGCCATGAAAGCCATCGCAGCCAGCCACATAATCGCAATCTATTTTTACCTGCTCTCCGTCTTTTTCATAGAGCACATAGGGGGAATCCGTTTTCACATCATGGATCTGCACATTAGACACTTCGTACACAGAAGGAGCTCCACTGACACTTCTGGCTTCCATGAGATCCGCGGTGATTTCCGTCTGACCATAGACAACTACCTGTTTGCCCTCGGCATAGCGGTGAAAATCCACCCGTCGCATCTGTCCATCAAAGGAGATATGAAATCCGGCATGCGGCAGTCCTTCCCGATCCATTCGATCAGCTACACCAGCCTCGCGAACCATACTGACGAACCCTTCTTCCAGGACACCAGCCCTGATGCGACTGAGCACATAATCCGGGGTCACACGCTCCAGTATCACATTATCTATACCGGCATTATGTAAAAGCTGCCCGAGTAATAATCCGGACGGCCCGGCACCGATAATGACGACTTGTGTTTTCATAAAAAGGACTCCGATAGTTCCTGACACCAGAATAAGCCTGGCATCTATTACAGTTGAGGAGTATAGCAACGGTCTGCAAGGGTGCAAGGCGCTGGATTGATGCAGATCAGGGAAACATTCCCATTAGCCCTGACTTACCTGTATTGGAATAAATGCCAGCTTACTTGAGAAGAGGAAGATAACGCCTGGCAATAGCATCCCAGCCCAGGCTGTCTACAAAAGTGGCAGCAGCTTCCCTCATGGCCGTCGCCTCATCAGGTGTATCAAGCAATCGTTCTATGTGATCGCACATCTGATCCCAGTCATCAACAATAATGGCTTCACGGCCATTGCTTACCGGAATTCCCTCAATTCCTTTAGCTGTACTGATTACCGGAACACCAGCCGCAAAATAATCCAGGATTTTCATGCGAGTGCCCCCACCATCCAGCAGTGGCACCACCGCGAGGTCAGCGGCTGGAATCACTTCTGCCAGGTCATCCACACTACCCGCAAAATATATATCGGGGTGAAGAGGAAAATCCGGCGGCTTGCTTCCAATAGCCAATACGGATACCTGGACGCCACGCTCTGCCAGGCGAGGCAGAATTTCATTGGCCATCACCTCCATGGACTGAAGGTTTGGCGGATAACTGTATGTACCATGATAGACCAGCACCCTGCTCCCGGCAGGGATTCCATAATGGGCATGGATATTGATTGGTGTTGTTTCCCTGAAGGCATGCAGGTCCACACCATGAGGGATAGTATGGATCTTGTCACCATCAATACCATCTTCGATCATCTTGCGGCGATCATTATCTGACACAGCGACAATATTATCGGCCAGGTGGCACATGGCCACCTCCAGGTTTTTCAGGGTGTAGTAATTTTTTTCGGTCAGCTCCGGCACCTGGTTTTTGATCCTGTCGTATTCCACATTATGTTGTACAAGCAGGACCTTGCCGCCGAATAATGACCTGGCAAACCGGCACGGTCTGACATAGGCAGGAAATTCAGCCTGATAGGCGCCTATGGGTTTCCGACTGGTGAGATACAAGGCCCTGACGGTATAACTTATATCTGTTACAGGAAGGTACAGAAAATGGTTGCTGACCGGGTAGCCCTTGATCATTAAACGGGCGAAGGCGAGTATTCTTGGCAGACACAAAAACCGAATAAACCATGGGTAGTGATGCGTAAACATCTCCCCATTGGAAAACCGGTAGTAGGTTGAGCGTGAATCAGTGGCCAGCCAAACATCCCTGTCCTGCCTGGACAGAGACTCTGCAGTACGAATAATCTTGACCGCAGCGCCATGGTCAACAGGAAACAGGTCTGACCTGCTCACCATGAGTATGTCCGGTGTGGACCCAGGCCTTTTAGGACAGAAAAATGTCTTGAACAGAACCCCGAGGAAAACCTTCAAGCTTGATACTTCTTCTGCTGATGGCTTTTCCTGAAACTCCTCAAGCGCTATCTTCTCCGGGAAATCATGACTATGCGAACTGATCCTGGCTATTCTGCCCGGACGTTCAGGGGCTTTCAGGTAATCAAGTAAGGGCTGGCAGCTGATATTGTATGAAAGCTGCTCCTGTTTCAGTCGTTGGACACCCATGCGTTTACTATCCATTTCCTCCGGGTCCGACATAATCCTGTTGAGCAAGGGTTCAAGCTCATCCGGAGAGTCAATCACCCACCCTGCCCCATAGGCTTCAACCTGTTCTGCCAGGGGAATCCAGCTATTGATAATGACCGGTAAACCACACTCAAAATATTCCATGGCCCTGAAGGAATGACTGAACTCCCGTTCGGTGTTTCGGGCACCCAACTCCAGGCCAATATGATTACGGGCTAACGCTTTTTGCATCTCAGCGTAACCCAGTAGTGTAGAACCGCTTTCTGAATCCCGGTTGCCCGGATAATCACCACTGTATTCCACAAAGGAAATCTGCTCATTTTCCGAGGCTATTTTCTGCAGGGTTTTTCTGTAGGCGCCGGCATTACGCCAGGGCCAGTCAACACCCGCATTGACCAGTCTTAATTCAGACAGACTTGATAGTGAGACAGAAAACCTTTCACGCACGGAAATGGATACAACTGAAACCGGAATATGGCTGCGACAATCAAAGCCACTCTGTAAGAGCAGAGGCAAAAGAAGATCTGACTGCTTGTTGTTCCCCACCAGGAAATGGTCTGCACGGTGCAGCAGTTCAATGATCTCTGCGGTTCGTTCGCTGACATTGTCAGGTTCCTGGAACATGAGTTCGAGCATGCGCGGAGCAATAAAATCCAGAATGACCGGCGTGGATGTTTGAGGCAGGTGATGCAGCAAAGACCAGTAACCAACAAGAATAGCGTCGGGACTAGCCGCGTCGAGCATGTCTGCCAATTCATCATCGGTCCGGTAAGTTCCTGCCGAAGAGGGAATATTTTCATTTACAGGACACACCTGGATCACCCTGTGTCCTGCCCTTTCCAGTGCCTCAATTATTCCCCGGGCACGCACCTGGTTACCGGTTGCAGCTACAGCCGGATCCAGTGGCGGATCAAGTGTGAGGTAAAGTATGGTCATGAAATTACCGGGGAAAACAAAGCGGGCATGATGCGGTTAGCTTATAAGAGTGTCAAGGGAACATGTGCTTCCCATGACAAGGTATAATTAGTTCATGTATTCGCTGACCGATATCATTCTTGTGTTTCTATTTGCCCTGGTACTGGTGTACTGGTGGCGCAGTGGTGGACTCCATACCAGGGCGCTGACATTCGCACGAAAGTATTGCCGGGAAAGAGGTATTCAACTGCTGGATGAAACCCTGGTATTCAGCAGGTTTGCCTTCAGCAAGGCGGAGAACAACCGCCGTTATTTCAGCCGTATCTACAGTTTCGATTTTTGTCGCGACGGAATGGACCGACACAAGGGAGAGATTATTCTGCGAGGAAATTCAGTGATGCGGGTGATGCTTGAGGGGGATACGCTGGAGATTACTGAATATTGAGACAGGGATAAAAGGAGGAATCGTTCGGCTGAGATAAACCGTCAAGGGTTTTATTTGGACTTGTTCTTGAATTTGATGATCAGACAAACACAATCCCTCCGGCTACCTCGAATAATTCCTCTTGTATCTTGCATCCCGCATCTACTTAATTTAATCGCTGGATGACGGTACTTCGGAGCTCTTCCGGCCTACGCGCGATACGGGAACCGCCTACCTTTTTTCCTTTTATCGATATTCTGCAAATCCTAACCTAACCTGTTACGGGCATTACTCCTGCTCCTGATTTTCTGCCTCCCATCCGCCTCCCAGAGCCTGAAACAAACCGACCTGGGCATTCAGGCGTAACAGCTTGTTATCCAGGTAACTGTTTCGGGTAGAAAACAGCGTGTTCTGGGCTGTCAGGACGGTCTGGAAGTCAGCCACGCCTTCTTCGTACCTGACCTGGGCGATTCGAAATGCCTCTTCTGCCGCTTCCAGATTCTGGAGCGCCACTACGCCCTGGGCTTCCAGTAACTGGATATTACTCAACAGCACTTCAATTTCATTAAAAGCGCCGATGACAGCCCTTCGATAATCATTCAGGCTGTTCTCCATGGTGATCCTGGCCTGGTCTATGTTTCTGAACCGTTGCCCGTTATCAAGCAGCGTCTGCACCAGATTGGCATTGATATTCAAGATGCTGTCAGGGTCACTGACCAGTTCAGACAGAGACGTGCTGGACGCATTGATACCACCGGTCAGGGAAATCTGGGGAAAGAGATCGGTACGGACAATATCCACCGACGCCCTGGTGCTTCGCAAACCAGCCTCCGCCTGAACAAGATCGGGGCGCCGGAACAGCAGGTCGGAAGGTACACCCGGCTGGACAGCAGGTACGGTAATCGATTGCAGGGATTGCCCATCTATATTGAACCCCTGGACAGAACGACCTGTCAGCAACGCCAGTGTTGCTCGTGTTGAAAGATCGTTCTGAATAAACCCGCGCAGGTTGTTACGCTCGCGCTCCATGGCAATCTGCTGTTGCAGTGCTTCAATCGGCACAGCGACACCGGCATCCACCCTTGCCTGGGCGATCCGATAAATCGCCTCGGCATTTTCCACATTCTGCGTTGCTGCCTCGATCTTGTCCCGGGTGAGTAACAACTGAAAATAGGTGGACGCTGTCGTTCCCAGTGTATTCAAAGCTACATCGGCGACCTGGGCGACTCGTGAGTCATAGTCTGCTCGTGCGCGTTCGAAATTGGCTGGCCTGCTCAGTATGTCATTCCAGGTGAATCCCGCATTCAGCTCAAAGGGCTGGTTTGGATTACTACTGTCCTGTACACCATCAATGCGCGATTCCGTATAAGTTGCCCCTGTTCCCAGGCTGACGATGGGGGTAGGCAGCAGGTTAAAACCGGCTTCCCTCAAGGCGATCTGGGCAGATTCCAGGTTGCGCTGGTTGTTCTCCAGGTCAAGGTTGTTTTCCTGAACCTGGGTAATGATCGCACTGAGCTCCTCATCATTGAAGGAATTCCACCAATCCCGGGCCGGCCAGATAGCCGCCGAAGTCTCTACAGGTCCGATAAATGAATCAGGAACATCGTCTTCTGGTAATGGGGGTAAATCGGTCATGGTGCACCCGGTCAGCAAGACGGTGCAACCGATGATCAGGAAAAAAGGGATTTCAGGCGTACGTAACTTCATGTTCATTCATTGGCCAGGGCAACGACAGGATCAAGCCTGGCTGCCTTGCGTGCCGGGGCAAAACCGAAAACCAGGCCCGTGGCCGTTGCACAACAGAAGGCCAGAACCATGGGCATGGTAGTGAATTTAATGGACACATCAAATGCAATAAGAATGTAGCCCACGGCCACTCCCGTAAGCACGCCAATGATGCCACCCACACCGGACACCACGATGGCCTCGGAAAGAAACTGCGACATGATATCGGTCTGTCGTGCCCCGGTGGCCATTCTTATGCCGATTTCACGGGTCCGCTCAGTGACTGATACCAGCATGATATTCATGACTCCGATACCACCTACCAGCAGCGAAATAGCCGCTACAGAACCCAGCAATATAGTGAAGGTGTCCTGGGACGCAGACACAGTTTCCAGGAGTTCTGCACTGTTGAATATACGAAAATCCTGGCTGCCATGGCGGGCAATCATGAATTCGGTCAGGTTGTTTTCCGTTTGTGAAATGATATCCACATTATCTGCAAAGACGGAAATGCTTCGGGCATAGGTCTCCCCCATCAACCGCAGCGCACCAGTTTTGAAGGGGACAAAAACAGCATCATCCTGATCCCCCCCACGAAAGCCCGAAGAACCACCCTTGGTGGTCAGCACACCGATCACCTGGAAGGGAATATTTTTGATGAGAATATATTCCCCCAACGGATCCATGTCCCCGGGAAAGATTTCATTGGCTACCGTTGAGCCAAGCACCGCCACCGGTGTATACCTGTTACTGTCTTCCCGGGTAAAGAATATTCCCCTTGCCAGTGGCCAGCTGTTAAGCTCAGGCATATCTTCGGTCACGGCTGTCACCGTGGTGGAATAATCCTGTCGCTGAAAACGCACGGTATAGCTACCCTGCAATTCAGGCATGGCACCAAGAACATTCGGCAGGCTTTCAACAATTGCATCTGCATCTTCGAGGGTGAGTGTGGACGGCATACTCCTTCTCTGACCTGGTATTCTGGCCGGCTGAAGAGTCAGCCTGTTTGTACCAATCTGACTGATCCTGTCCACGATGTCCTGTCTTGCTCCCTCACCAATGGCCAGCATGGCCACTACCGAAGCAACACCGATAACGATGCCCAGCAGGGTAAGGATGGTTCGAAATATATTGGCTTTTAGTGAACGCATGGCCATTCGGATGGCCTCACCAATTCCGGCTAATGGCGATGTTAGCTTACGACTCAGGAACAGGTCACGGAGTGTTTTATTCTTCCCCGGATTAACCGAGCCTTCCGCGGGACCGGAGTCACTGACTACTTCACCATCACGGAATTCGATAATACGATCTGCATGGTTGGCTACTTCATTGTCATGGGTAATCAGGATGACGGTATGCCCTTCCCTTGCCAGCTCCTCCAGCAAGGCCATGACTTCTACACCACTCTGGGAATCCAGTGCGCCGGTTGGTTCATCAGCCAGGATGACCTGGCCACCGTTCATCATGGCCCGTGCAATGGAAACGCGCTGCTGCTGGCCTCCAGATAATTGTGTGGGTCGATGATCCAGCCGATCTCCAAGTCCCAGTGAGCTGAGGAGTGCTTCCCCCCTCAACCGGCGCTCCCTGTGGCTCAACCCGGCATAGATTGCCGGTACTTCCACATTCTCTTCCGCGGTTGAAGACGATAAAAGATTATAGCTTTGAAAGACAAATCCGAATGCCTCTCGCCTCAGCCAGGCCAGGCCGTCAGCATCAAAGCTCTTGATATCCCTGCCGGCGAACAGGTAAGTACCGCTGGTTGGCCTGTCCAGGCAGCCCAGGATATTCATGAGCGTGGATTTACCGGAACCCGACTGACCCACAATGGCCAGGAATTCGCCGGGATAGATCTTCAGGTCTATACCCCTGAGCGCATGGACCTCAACCCCACCATCAGTGGCAAAAATACGGTGAATGTCCCTGAGCTCAATGAGCGGGATGGCAATTTCATGGCTGCTTTCCCCGACATTCCCCCGTACGCCTCCCATGACATCTCCGGAGTTCAGGGTATGAGTGGTCATTAAAACATCCCCGGACGAGGCCTGAAGCGGCCGTTCTGGTCTGCACCTACATTTTGGGTTTGCAGTATGCCTGCCACGACCTTGTCTCCCTGCTTGAGACCACTGACTACTTCGGCGGCTACACGACTTGTTACGCCCACCGTGATCTCACGAACCTGTTCACTGCCATCTTCACTGATAACACGCACTGTAGCCTGTCTGGGCATCCCCGGATTGGCCGGGGCGGTGTTGCGGGCTCCACCTGCACTTCCTGGAAATCCACCACCGGCCGCCATGCGTTCGCGCATCCTCTGTCGCATCTCGTCTGTCATATTGCCAGGGCCGGCATTGCCACTGAAGGGACCGCCAGACTGATCTGAGAAAGTAAGCGCACCTACCGGTACAGTCAGTACATTCCGGGCCGCTGAAGTTACGAAATAGACCTGTGCGGTCATATCTGACAGCAGGGAACTATCGTTGTTATCAACATCAAAAAGGCCTGTATACAGCACCACGTTGTTTTCGATCACGGGTGTCGGGAGTATCTGCCGCAACTCGCTGTACCAGCGTCTTTCGCCACCGCCCAGCGTCGTAAAATACACCGGCATGCCTTTGCGGATACTCCCTATGTCCGCTTCCGAGATTTCCGTTTCTACGGTCATGGTATCAAGGTCAGCAATCCGCAGGATTGTCGGCGCCTGCTGATTGGCATTGATTGTTCGGCCTTCATTCATCTCAATGGAAACAACCGTTCCCGACCTTGGGGCATAGATTCGGGAGAATTCCAGCTGGGTTTCATCGCTTTCAAGGCTGGCTCGGCTCTGAAGAATCTGTTTTTCCAACTGCACCAGGCTGGCCTGGGCCGATGCCAGGTTAGTAATAGCGTTATCATAATCAAGCTGACTGGTGGCATCGGCGGCCATCAGGCGCTCCTGGCGCTGCGCATTGGCCTTGGCCAGATCCAGCGCCGCACGCCGGGCTTCTATCTGCGCTTCCAGGGCTTCAATACTGGCCCTGCTGGCATCCACTCGAGCCTGTTGTATACGGGCATCTATTTCGGCGAGCAACTGCCCTTGTTCAACGACATCACCGATTTCAACATGCAGGGTTTCCAGAATGCCATTGACCTGGGCGCCCACATCAACAAATTCAAATGGCTGCAGGCTCCCTGCCGCCGTGATCGTATTTTCTATGTCACCGATTTCTACCGTTGCAATCAGGGGTTGATTCGTTTCCTCCTGCTCAGAGGTGGACTGCCAGTAATACCAGCCGCCAGCGAGCAACAAGACAACAAGCACAATGCTGCCCACGAGCATTTTTCTGGAGCGGGGTTTTTGAAAATCAGGGTTTACTGTATTCATCAATGGTTTCTTGGCTTTCGGCGATATGGGGGTATTCCGGTAAACACCCTCTAAAATGATACATAACGATGCAGGAACTGAACCGTTTACCTGTAAGCTTTGGCTTACACATTATTTTTATAAAGACGCAATAACACTGCGATAATTCTACTCGCATTCGTCAGCATAATTGAGGATAAAACAAGGATTTTTCCACTTATTTCAGTAACTTACAGAAAAGCGCACTGAAGCCGGATGAAAAATAATTTGGAAATTCAGGGAGTTATGCTGAGGATTTGGTTTTTTTTGCTTTCCAGGGGCATAAACAGGCACGCTACCACGAAAACAGCCGTCATGAGCAGCACATACAGCATGCCCTGGCCATTGACCCCGGTGAAAATCATTGTGCGCACGGCCAGTACGAAATAGATCAAAGACAGGATACTGGTCATGACAAGATTCATGCGTAATTCTTCACCACAATGCTGACACACATGGGGGCGACGCATCAGTTTGGTCATGGCGTCCATGGCTTCTTCTTGGCAACTGGGACACTGGTTATTACACATGGAAATACCCTAAAATTTTTTACTTGCAGCAACATACTATAGTTGTTTTTAACTAACAAGCATTACCTGATGATTTTATTGAAATTTTAGGAGTTAGTGATATTTACCAGTTGCTCGAGAACCCCTTTGGCTCGACCAGTGTCTATGGCCTCTGCAGCCATATCAACGCCTTGACGGATATCCGTAGCTTTTCCTGCTATTAACAGGCTTGCTGCCGCTCCCAACAGGACCACATTCCTGTAGGCATCTTTCTGGCCGTCGAGAAGAGCCGTAATTCTGCCCGCATTGTAGGTGCCATCCCCGCCCTTGAGATCGTCCAGTCTCGCACGGGGAATTCCTGCATCCTCTGGTGAGAGATTCATCTCTGTTATCTGGCCATCACTGACTTCGCAGATATAGTTCGGACCGGTTGTACTCAGCTCATCCAGCCCGTCAGCACCATGGACCACCCAGGCTTTCTCGCAACCGAGTTTTGCCAGTACTTCGGCCATTGGCTTGACCCATTCCTGTGCAAACACACCAACAAGGTAGCGTTTCACGCCAGCCGGATTGCAGAGTGGACCCAGGATATTAAATACTGTCCTGATGCCCATCTCCACACGCACGGGACCTACATACTTGAACGATTCATGGTGACGGGGTGCCATCATGAAGCCGATACCGGCCTCCCTGATGGACTGCTCTATTTTCTCCATGTCCGCATCCAGGTTGACCCCAAGGGAAGTCAGCACATCTGCAGCCCCGGATTTGGAGGACAGTGCCCGATTACCATGTTTGGCAACCGGAATACCACATCCGGCAGCAACAATGGCGGTCGCAGTCGAGATATTCAGGGTGCCTGAACCATCACCCCCGGTACCGACAATATCCATGGCCCCTTTCGGTGCGTTCACGGCAATGGCCTTCGAGCGAATGACATCAACGGCCCCGCTGATCTCGTCCACATGCTCGCCGCGCATGCGCAGGGCGACCAGAAAACCGGCTATCTGGGCGGGTGTTGCCCCGCCCGACATGATGACCTCAAAGGCCTGCCTGGCTTCCTCAAATGACAAAACCTCACCGTCAGTCACCCGGGCCAGGTATGGTTTTAGTGCTGTCTGGGCATCTGACATGGCAAGTCTCCGGGGCCTGAACCGTTACTTCATGGCAATAGCGTTAAGGGTGTTCTGCATCAGGGATGCAATAGTCATTGGCCCTACACCACCGGGAACCGGGGTTATAAAGCTGCACTTGTCCTTGACGCCCTCAAAATCCACATCGCCAGTCAGGCGCCAGCCTCTTTCGCGGGATTCATCAGGAACACGGGTCGTGCCCACATCAATCACTACAGCACCGTCTTTAACCATGTCTGCCGTGACAAATTCTGGTTTGCCAATAGCCACAATCAGGATATCGGCACTGGCACAGATTTCCTTCATATTGGCTGTACGACTATGCACGACCGTGACTGTACAGTTGCCTGGTTCGGCATTACGGGACATGAGAATGGACATGGGGGTACCCACGATATTACTGCGTCCAACTACAACGCAATGCTTACCACTGGTTTCTATGTTGTTGCGTTTGAGCAACTCAACAATTCCGTTGGGTGTGGCAGAAATATGGGTAGGCAGGCCCAGCATCATGCGCCCCAGGTTTTCCGGGTGGAAGCCATCTACATCCTTGCGTGGATGAATGGCCATGGTGACCTTGTCCTCGTCGATCTGGGGTGGCAGGGGTACCTGGACGATGAAACCATCAATGTTGTCGTCATTGTTCAGCTTGTCTACCAGGGCCAGCAGTTCTTCTTCCGATGTTTCCTCAGGTAATTCGATCAGGGTAGATTCGAAGCCTACTTCCTTACACGCCAGAACCTTGTTATTCACATAGGTTTTGCTGCCGCCGTCGTTGCCGACAAGTACTGCTGCGAGATGGGGAACCTTGTTGCCAGCAGCCTTGACCTCAGCGACCTTCGCTGCGATATCATCTTTCAATGCCTTGGCTGTTGCCTTGCCGTCCAGTAATTGCATAGTGACCTCTGCTCAAACGTAAAAAAGGCGCCATTTTACAGAATGTCTGCAAGGAAGTGGAGCAGGAAAAAAAGCGGCTGAATCCTGACTCAGATACGCTCAAGGGCGTCCAGGATAATACCCTCTGTCAGTATCTGTGGCAGGACCTCGGCAGGCTGCTGGGGATCAGCTGGATACATCAGATAAAGCGGCACGCCACTGGTTTCAAAACGCTTGAGCACTTCGGTAATGACCGGATCATTATTGGTCCAGTCTCCTTTCAGGTACGTGACGTTATTATCAGCCAGCGCAGAAGTGACTGTTTCACTGCTCAATGCCACACGCTCATTGACCAGGCAGGTGATACACCAGGAAGCGGTCATGTTAACGAACACCGGCTGTCCCGCATCGCGCAATTCAGCAAGGCGTGCGTCACTGTAGACTTCAAAATTACTATCTTGTGCGTCGGCAACCGTAACTGACCGGGAGGGTTCCAGCATGGGAGAATTTAGCAGGCCGAGAATACCGGCAATACACACGACGATAAGACCTACCTCAGCATAACGCCAGTTGCTGGCAGACTGTCTCTGGTACAGCCAGGCGGCCACGGCTACAACGACACAACCGAGCGCAACCAGGGCCATGGCATCAACGCTGGTTTGCCTGCCCAGCACCCACAGAAGCCATACGGAGGTCCCATACAGGGGAAATGCAAGCAGTTGCCTGAAAGTCAGCATCCACGCTCCCGGCCTGGGCAGAATCGCGGCAAGTGCCGGCACAAAGGAAAAAGCCAGGAAAGGCAGGGACATGCCAAAGCCCAGGGCAACAAATACTGTCAGGGCAACCGGCATGGCCTGGGTAAAGGCAAAACCGAGGGCTGCCCCCATAAAAGGGGCCGTGCAGGGACTGGCAACCACACTGGCAAGCACACCGGTAAAGAAAGACCCCTTGTAACCCTCTTTCTCACTCAGGGATGATCCAACTCCCATAATGCCTGTACCGATTTCAACCACACCTGACATCGCCAGTCCTATGAGGAAGAATAGAAAAACCAGCGAGGCGACAAACCATGGTGACTGAAGCTGAAAGCCCCAGCCAATAAGTGCCCCACCAGCCTGCAGGGTGAGTAGCGTCCCTGCCAGAGCCACAAAGGAAAGAATCACCCCTGCTGCATAGGCAAGACCATGGAGTTGCTGTTCACGCACAGGCGCATCGGAATTGCTGGCCAGGCTCATGGCCTTGAGGGACAGAACAGGAAAAACGCAGGGCATCAGGTTCAGGATCAATCCACCGGCCATGGCAAACAGGAAAACGGTAAACAGGCCCATACTGCTTTCCTGACCCGACTCACCAGCAGCAGCTGATGCCTCCAGCGCCACCAGGGTTACCCCTTCCGGCTCAGCATTGACATCATAGGTAATGACATCCCCGCCCCGCTCCACAATAAGCAATCCCCCCACACGTTGGGGAGGCTCCCTTAGTGCCCTTGAATGGGCTTCCTGGCTGAGCTGCATACTCGATAGCTGGAAAGTAATCTGCTGTTCGGCATTGTAGTCTACAAGCCGGTGAGTATCCGGAATAAAGGTAATATTGTCGGCATTTTCAAAAACAGGATCGGTAGCCTGTATCAACAGGTTGATGGACTCGTCCGCAATAGAGAACATGGCATCAAGGGTGACATCTCTCCTGGGCTGGGTATCCAGCGTCTCGGTAAAGCCTGCCGACCAGCGTTCGTCAATGGTTGCGGAGTTTGCGATCGGCAGGGTAAGGCTGGCTGAAGCCCCACCGGGTATACAGATTTCATCACACTCCAGCCATTGAGCATCAGCGACAATTTCAAGGGACTCTGCGTTCAGGGTTTCAGGGACCTGAATCTCTGTCAGCAGAAATATCTCGCCGGTATAACCAAAATCGACGAGATCTGCCGGCAGCTCAAATCGCTCAGGTAATGGCCATACTATTTCACCGGCTTCGACTCCCTCCGGTAATGTCCAGTTGATGACCGTAGGTTTACCCGCATCGCCCGGGTTCATCCAGTAGGTGTGCCATTTTTCCTCGTGAACCAACCTCAAGGCTACCCATAGGGACTTGCCAGGAACGGCCGCTGTTGTTTCTGCTACAAGCTGGGCATCAACATGCTCGCCGACAACAAGTTCGGACTCACCCTGAGCATGAAGAAAACTGCTGCAAACCAGCAGGAAGGTCAGGGTGAGAAATCTGGTCAGGTCATTTTTCATTGGCAGTAAACCATTGGGTCAGAAGCGTGTTGACTTCCCTTGGCTTTTCCATGGTCACCATGTGTCCGGCACCGGCAACAATTTCAAGCTGTGAATGTTTAAGCTGTGCGGCAATTTCCCGATGTTGCGAGGGTGGGCTCCAGCCGTCTTCTTCACCAGCAATCAGGAATACATCATGCTCTATACGGGACAGACCGGCAGACTGATCTTTTCGTTCAAGCAAGGCTTTCACTTGCCCCAGGAAGTCTTCCACAGTGTTCCTGAGAATCATATCAGTAATACATTCCAGCAATGCAGTATCTCCCTGCCTGTCCGGATGGAGCATGGGCCCAATCCAGGCCTCGGCTACAGCATTCAACCCTTGTGATATCGCCTTTTCCACAAGCACCTGACGCTTGCCAGGCTCATCAGGGGATACCGGGTGTACCCCCGTGTCCATGACGCAGAATCGCTCTATGCGCTCGGGCGCAAGGGACATCAGTTCCCAGGCCACGCGTCCTCCCATGGAATGCCCCACGACAGAAAAATGTCCTGATGCCTGATCCAGCACATGCGTGGCCATGTCCACCAGGGAGTCAAAGCCGCGGAATACAGGAATAATCACTTCCGCATGGGCAGCCAGCGCATCCCGCTGATCCAGCCAAACGGTTTCATCACACATGAGTCCCGGCAGGAGAAACAACAAAGGTTTGTCAGACATATAAAAGTATTCTTGTAATAAATTAAGTCCAGTTTACTGGAAAATGACCGGCATCGTTTCCTGCAGGATTTCCCTGATGGCAACGCGGTCTGATTCTGAAACTTGCGTGAACAGGGGATCATCAAGACGCCCCTCAAGGACCTCTCGTATCTGCCTGAAGAGTTCCTGCTTTACCAATCCTGGCAAGGCAGATATCGCTTTGGAATAAATAAGGTAGCTAAAGGGATAGGTGAATGTCCGTGTTTCCAGATCCAACTCGCGCAGCGAACGGCCCTCACCATCAAAAGGACCCAGTGCCTGGAAATAATCCGAGTAACCCGAACTCCCCTGCACATCATCTGTGAGTGCGACTTCATGCACCATGAACAGGGATTCAAGCAGTGGCCGGACCATGGCAGACAGTTTCTCGTCAGGAATACTACCCTGTGCATGCAGCAGTGTTCTGGCATCAAAATTCAGCCGGGTCAGAGCATTCTGTACTTCAACCTGGTGCTCCAGCACCAGCAGTGCCACGATATCACTGCCCGGACTTATGTAAGGTGACGTATCCAGAAGTTCAGACAGGTCAGTCTTGTTGCCATTGGGAGCCAGGTTCAGATTCCTTAACTTATCCAGGTCATCGACCACGAAATTCCCCATGATTTCCTGTTCACCATGAGTGCCGGTGACATACATACCTCCCCAGCGGCGGTCCAGGGGGGTACTTGTGTCAGTTATGATGCTGATTTCATGAGTCACTATCTCTCCCATCGGGTCAGCTATCACGGAACTGAGCAGGAAACGAGGCACTCCACCACCGGTCATTGAGTAGGTATCGTGGCAACGCAGGCAACGATTGGTCTCCCGCTCCACGGCAATATCCTTTTCCGGATTCTGGGACAAGTCAAAAAATACCGGACCTACATTGGGGTCCATAGTGGCGATTTCCAGAGATCGACTGTCCTGGATAAAGCCTACATACGTATCGTCGTTAAAGTAGAGGGCCCGGGGAGTCTGTGCCGTCACAAACCGAGTTTTCAGGGCAGTTTTTGAGAACACGAGAAACTGTGATGAGGGATCAATGTCCAGGGCATCCAGCAGTGAGTCCAGGTACCCCCGCCCTTCTGCATCATGACGCAGAGAAACCTCCCCGGATTGGATTTTCTCCATCAACTGGGAAACACGATCAGTTAATTGAGTGGATGAATAATTAACGCCGGGATAGGCATCCTCGTAATTGAAAAACTGGGCCGTAGAGGGGAGGGATAGCATAGCCAGCAGGCAAGCCGTGGCGGCGCCCATCATCCGGGAGTATTTAGGGAAAAAATTAAACATGACGCTATTATAAGGGGTAATGCCTTTTTCTGGCAGGGTAGGTAAAAATCGAAAAATTTTTCGAATATTGAAAAAATCCATCGTCCTCATCCATTCACTGGTTAATTTTACCGGGCAAAGGTGCTAAAATCGCCCGCCTTTGTCATTGTAGGATTCAGCAACAGCCTGTATTCACTGGCTTTTTTAAGATTTATTTAGCACTGAAAAACAATTAACAAACACTGAGGAAACCTTCCCCATGTCGCAACCGTCTGATATTGAAATTGCACAGCAAGCTACCGCAAAACCCATTAGTGAGATTGGTGCCAAGCTGGATATCCCCCAGGATGCCTTGCTCCAGTATGGTCCCAACAAAGCCAAGATCGAATACAACTTCCTGAAATCAAAAGAAAATGAAGCCAATGGCAAGCTGATTCTCGTTACCGCAATTTCACCGACTCCTGCCGGAGAAGGTAAAACCACCACGACTGTCGGCCTGGGTGATGCCCTGAGCAGAATTGGCAAGAAAACGGCCATATGCCTGCGTGAACCCAGTCTTGGCCCCTGCTTCGGTGTCAAAGGTGGCGCAGCCGGTGGCGGTTACGCCCAGGTCATTCCCATGGAAGACATCAACCTGCATTTTACCGGCGACTTCCATGCCATCGGTGCAGCCCATAACCTCCTGTCAGCCATGCTGGATAATCACATCCATCACTCTAATGAATTAGGTATTGATGCCCGCCGTGTAAGCTGGCGTCGGGTCGTAGACATGAATGATCGCGCCCTGCGTGACATCACAGTTGGCCTGGGTGGACCCGGTAATGGTTTCCCCCGCCAGACCGGTTTCGACATCACCGTTGCCTCTGAAATCATGGCTATTTTCTGCCTGGCTACCTCGCTGGAAGATCTGCGTGCCCGCCTGGCCAAGATCGTTGTAGGCACTACCCGTGACCTGCAGCCAATTACCTGTGCCGACATCAAGGCCGATGGCGCCATGACCGCCCTGCTCAAGGATGCCATGATGCCCAATCTGGTTCAGACCCTGGAAGGTACACCAGCTTTTGTCCATGGTGGACCATTTGCAAACATCGCTCACGGTTGCAACTCGGTTATGGCTACCAATGCCGGCCTGAAACTTGCTGATTATGTGGTTACCGAAGCCGGTTTTGGTGCTGATCTGGGTGCCCAGAAATTCTTTGACATCAAGTGTCGTAAAACCGGTCTGAAACCGGATGCCGTAGCCATCGTTGCCACAGTACGTGCCCTTAAAATGCACGGCGGTGTTGCCAAGACGGAACTCAAGGGTGAAAACCTTGATGCGCTGGCCAAAGGCATGAGCAACCTGAAACGTCATATCAGCAATATCTCCAAGTATGGCGTTCCTGCTGTTGTTGCCATAAACCGTTTCGTGGATGACACATCTGCTGAAGTCGAACTGATTCGCGAATCCTGCGAAGCCATGGGCGCGCGGGTTATTGAGTGTACTCACTGGTCCGATGGTGGCGCTGGTACAGAAGAACTGGCTAAAACCATGGTTGAAATCATCGAAAAAGGTGAAAGCAACTTCCAGACCCTGTACCCAGATGATATGCCCCTGTGGGAAAAAACCCGGACTATTGCCAGGGAAATTTATGGTGCTGATGACATTATCGCCGATGACAAGGTACGCAAGCAGTACGAATCACTGCAGAGTCGCTACCCCAACTTCCCGATCTGTATGGCCAAGACCCAGTACAGTTTCTCCACGGATCCTGCCCTGATTGGTGCGCCGGAAGGTCATGTTGTACCAATACGTGACCTGAGGCTCTCAGCGGGAGCTGAGTTTATCGTGGCTGTCTGTGGTGACATCATGATCATGCCCGGACTGCCCAAAGTACCTGCGGCTGAGCACATCTCCGTAAACAGCGAAGGCAAAATCGAAGGCCTGTTCTAAAAACAGCCTGAATTTAAAAACCGGCCTCCTGAAAGGGTGGCCGGTTTTTTTATGCCTGCATAATCCATTGAACTGCCTGGCTACTTGTCTGAATCGCACGATAAAACAGCCATTTCATGATATTGGGATTTATCCCAACATATTGTCTACAAATGTTTATGGGAAATTATAGTTGACGCTACAAGCAGGTCTTTGTTTAACTTGAGCGTGTCTTGCTAAAAATATAATAACCATTCCGCTGTGGGATTGGTCTGAGGAAATGCAGGACGCCTGGACATTCAGTATGACCGAGATTGACGCACTCATTGAGGAGATAGAGACATTCTGCAGAGGCAGGAATATCTCCAAGTCCACCTTCGGACTGAGAGCAGTCAACGATGGCAAACTGGTTAATCGGTTAAGAGATGGAAAAGGGATTACCCTGCGGTCTATTGAACGAATCAGGACTTATCTTTCAAAACACGCCGGAGACAGCATTACCGACAATATAAAAGAATACGAAAACAACGAGGGGGATGACATGCCAACAGCAAAAGCAAAGTCAAAAAAAGCCAAGGCAGCACCAAAGAAAAAAGCAGCAAAGAAGCCAGTTGCCCAAAAGAAAAATACCGAAGCAAAGGATGATAAGAAAGAGCCTTTCCGTTTTTATGATAATCGTCAGAACTACTTGGCGTTCATCAATACCTGCAATGAAAAATCGGCCATTTCCCAGCGTATTACCAAGGAATTCCAGTATATACAGCCTTCACCACCTGCTTTCAGAATGTTCGATGCAGGCATGGGCGACGCCACGGTACTCTCGAACTGCATGCGTTACCTGCACCATAAGCATCCGACCGTCCCCCACTTTATCGTGGCCAAGGAAATCAGCATGGAAGATGTTCGCATCGGCCTGGACAAGATGATCGATCGCTTCAGCGAACATCCCGCTACCATCCTGGTGCTGACCAACCTGAACTATGCCGAAGCGCCAAAATTAATGCCACGTGATGTACTGACTGCCAATGCCATGAACTGGCGTGAAGTCAAACTTTCAGGAACCAATGCCTACAACTACCGTGAGCAACTGGAAAGCCTGCACGATATGTTTGCAGAAGGCTGGGAAACCCAGACCAGTAAAGTCTCTGGCAATCCCATTTTCAAACGCCCCTCCGTAGTAGTGATTTACCGGGAAGACCACCAGATTCTGCTGGACTCGGTTATTCCAAGGCCAGGAATCCAGAACTGGGATTACGACTTCATACTGGCGTCACAACCCTGGCGTGCCAAGACACCCGCCAAATTCAAGGCTGAAAAAATCATTGCCCCACTCGCACGTTCACTCGCACCCGGCGGCAGGCTGCTTGCGATACAGTCCTGCGGCAAGGATCCCGCCAGCGAACTGGTAAAACAGTACTGGCCCGACCTTAATCCATTTCCTGTCACACGTCATGACATCCTCAAGGAAACCAAAAAGGTCCTTGGACGGGATGCCCGCGACTACAATATCAAGGAAATGTCTGACGCACGGTCGATGTTCAAATATCGTATGCATGCCCTGCCCTCAGAAATTGGCGGCGCCAGTATTGGTACCTCCACACTCTTCGCCGCCTGGAATGCAGCAGTCTATGTGAACCAGATTGAGGATCAGCGTGTAGAGGAAGTTATTCATGAAGGGACGTATCTTGAAGCGACTTCAAAGATTCTCAACAAGCATGGGGGGCTCTGGTTTAACGATGAGACCTTCGTTATTAGCAAAACAAAATAGGCACAGCACGACAAGGGGACAACAGCTGCAGTTACTGCGCCCAGCATCTCCTTGTTAAATACCTTTTCCAGACCAGGTAAAAGCAAAGCCGGGAAACACGAACAGTAAGTGAGTGGGCCCGGCTTTTCTTTTAACACCATAGGAACAGGCGCCGTAACCGCAACCCCGGCAGTTGTGACGAAAATACTAACTCTGTATCATGCGCGCCTTAATTTAAGGTATTTAGCCCGATCAGGTACTACTCTTGAGCAACCGTAAGATTCTTGTCACCAACGCCCTTCCGTTCGCCAATGGCCCCATACATCTTGGCCACTTGCTAGGCTATATTCAGGCCGACATCTGGGTGCGATTCCAGCGCATGCAGGGTAATGAGGTTGCCTACGTCTGCGCCGATGATACTCATGGGACAGCCATCATGCTCAGTGCTGAAAAGCAGGGCATCACGGAACAGGAGCTCATAGACCGGGTCAATAAAGAGCACCAGCGGGACTTCGCCAGTTTTCATGTCAATTTCGACATGTACTACACCACTCACTCTGAGGAAAACCGTGAACTGGCCAGCCTGATTTATGGTCGTCTGAAAGACGCTGATAAAATTGCGCGCCGTGACATTGCGCAATTGTATGACCCCGAAAAGGAAATGTTCCTGGCAGACCGCTTCATCAAGGGCGAGTGTCCCAAGTGCGGAGCAGCTGACCAGTACGGCGACAACTGTGAAGTGTGTTCCTCAACCTATGATGCACACGATCTCAAGAATCCCTACTCCACTATTTCCGGTGCCACACCTGTCACCAAAGAAAGTACCCATTTCTTTTTCAAGCTGCCGGATTTCACGGACATGCTCAAGGAATGGACCCGCAGTGGTGTCCTGGCTCCACAGGTAGCCAATAAACTATCCGAGTGGCTTGATGCCGGTTTACAGGAATGGGATATCAGTCGCGATGCGCCCTACTTTGGTTTCGAGATTCCCGGCGAACCCGGTAAATTTTTCTATGTCTGGCTGGACGCCCCTATCGGCTATATGGCCTGCTTTCGAAAACTGTGTGAGACGCGTGACGACCTGGATTTCGATGATTACTGGCGCGAGGGTTCCAGCAAGGAACTCTATCATTTCATTGGCAAGGACATTATCAACTTTCATGCCCTGTTCTGGCCCTCCATGCTGGAGACCGCCGGCTTCAGGAAGCCGGACCTGATCAGCGTTAATGGTTTTCTCACGGTCAATGGCCAGAAAATGTCCAAGTCACGTGGCACCTTCATCATGGCTGAGACCTATCTCAACCACCTTAATCCCGAATACCTGCGCTACTACTTTGCCGCCAAGCTGGGTAACACACCGGAAGACCTCGATCTGAACCTGGACGATTTTGTTCAACGGGTCAATTCCGATGTCGTGGGCAAAGTGGTGAATCTGGCAAGTCGAAGTGCCGGATTTATCAGCAAAAATTTTAGTGGCCAGCTCGGTGACTCACTGGAGGTACCTGCACTTCTGGAAGAATTCCAGGCTGCCGGTGATGAAGTAGCCGCACTGTACGAAAATCGCGAATTCTCCAAGGCGGTCAGGCAGATTATGGCCCTGGCGGACAAAGCCAACCAGTACATAGCTGAAAGACAGCCCTGGGTTATTGCCAAGGAAAATCGACAGAGTCCGGATGTACAGGCTATCTGCACAACCGGCATCAACCTTTTCAGGATTCTGGTGATCTACCTGAAACCGATCCTGCCAGAGATTGCTGAAAAAGTGGAAAGCTTCCTTAAAGTAGATCCCCTGCAATGGCAGGACTCAACATCCCTGCTAACCAATCATGCCATTGATAAGTTCAAGCCGCTGATGACTCGCGTTGAAACCGACAAGGTTGATCAGATGATCGATGCCAGCAAGGAAAGCCTGTCTACCGGGGAATCACCAGCCACACCCGTTGATGACAGCCCGCTGGGCAAGGATCCAATCAGTGAGGAAATTGAGTTCCCGGATTTTGCCAAAGTGGATCTTCGTGTTGTAAAAATTCTCAATGCCGTACATGTGGAAGGGGCTGACAAACTGCTGAAACTGACCCTGTCACTGGGCCAGGACAGCGACGGTGAGGAAATCACCCGAACGGTGTTCTCGGGAATCAAGGCGGCCTATGAACCCGAAAAGCTTGTCGGCATGCACACGGTGATGGTCGCTAACCTGAAGCCGCGCAAAATGAAATTTGGCTTGTCTGAAGGTATGATTCTGGCGAGCGGTGCTGGCAATGAAGTGTACCTGCTGGAACCCCATGCAGGCGCTGTACCGGGAATGCGCATTACCTGAGCACCGGGCGTCGCTGTACCAGGGACAATTCCCTGAAGCCTTCAAGCGGCAACCCTTCCCGTACCATCACCCGGTCTTTCCTGACCTTGTGATCCCTGGCACAGAGGGAAAGGCGAAAATCCCCTGCCACATCGAACTGCCAGAAAGACCAGTGTTCCGGGATTTCCCCGAGTTTCTCATCAAAATCGACCTTAATGCTGTCGGGCTGCAGTTTGATGCTGAAGGTCGCCAACGGCGTTTTCAATCCCGTGCCATATCCCTTCAGCCACCCTTCCTTGAGGGTCCAGTAGTCAAAAAAATGCTGGCGTAAGTCTTCTCCGGCAAGACCATCAAAGGACGCCGCTTCATCGGGTGTAAACCAGCGACGGGCCAGTTTAAGAAACGGGACATCACGCCGTATGTATTCCACATCAACACCGACTTCAGCTTCTGCTGCGACTGCGAGTACGACAAGTCCGTGGGAATTGGTCAGGTTGAATTGCGGAGCGCCATCGGTGTCCAGGTAGGGTTTTCCATGTGCATTTCGCTGGAAACGCAGGGATTCAGGAGGAGCATTTCCAAGATACTTGGCCAAGACAGAGCGAGCCAGCACCTGGGTAAGCACAAACTGCCTTTTCATTTCGTCCTTCGCCAGGCGTTCGTATCGGGCCAGTTCCCGTTCACTGAGCAGTTCAAGATAGGATTGCCAGAGCTGTGGACTACTGGCATCCGGTTCCCTGGCCAGCCACAGATGGATGTCCTGTTTGTCTAATTCCAGCATGGCGGGAGTCTCTCATTATTGGCATAATTCCGCTACTCATACTTGCAAACCCCAACCAAGAACAGGAAACAATCATGCGCTTATTACATACCATGCTCCGTGTCGGCAACCTGGACGAATCCATTGACTTCTACACCAATATCTTTGGCATGCAGTTACTGCGCAAAAAGGATTTTCCGGAAGGGAAATTTACCCTGGCATTCCTTGGCTACGGTCCGGAAGAGGACAATACCGTGCTTGAACTGACCCATAACTGGGATACGGACAGCTATGACCTTGGCAATGCTTACGGGCACATCGCCATAGGCGTGGAAGATGCCTACAAGGCCTGCGATGAAATTGCCGCAAAGGGGGGCGATGTAGTCAGGCCCGCAGGTCCCATGAAAGGTTCAACCACGGTGATTGCCTTTGTTAAAGACCCCGATGGGTACATGGTCGAACTGATTGAGGGCAAGTAAGCCCGCCAGCGCGCCGGCCTGACCCATGACAGACATCCTGCTCATTCTTGTCGGCGCTATCCTGGTCAACAATTTCGTATTGACCCAGTTCCTGGGCTTGTGCCCGTTCATGGGGGTGTCGGGCAAGGTGGAAACGGCAATCGGCATGTCTGCCGCTACCGTTTTTGTCCTCACCCTGGCCTCTGCGTGCAGCTACCTGGTATTTTATTTCCTGCTGGTACCACTGGAGCTGGAGTATCTACGCACCATCAGTTTCATCGTTGTCATTGCGGCGGTAGTGAGCATGACAGAAATCATCATGCGCAAGACCAGCCCCCTGCTCTATCGTATTCTCGGTATCTTTCTGCCCCTGATCACCTCCAACTGCGCTGTACTTGGCGTTGCCCTGCTTAACATCAACCAGGCCCACAGTTTTGCCGAATCAGTATTTTTTGGTTTCGGGGCTGCAGCGGGCTTCTCCCTGGTACTGATCCTGTTTTCCGCCATGCGTGAGAAAATGGACCAGTGTGATATTCCCGCCCCCTTCAAGGGGCCTGCAATTGCCATGATCACGGCGGGACTGATGTCCCTGGCCTTCATGGGATTTACAGGCATGGTGTAACAACCGTGGCTTTTTCACTGCCTGTCATTCTTAACCCGCTGCTTGCCCTGCTCGGACTGGGCGCCGCCATAGGTGCCCTGCTGGGGTTTGTCTCAAGTCGTTTCAGGATAGAAGAAGATCCTGTCGTTGAGCAGATCAACGACCTGCTGCCGCAAACCCAGTGTGGACAATGCAGCTATCCCGGATGCCGGCCCTACGCTGAAGCCATTGCCGCAGGTGATGCCATCAACAAATGCCCACCGGGCGGTGAAAAAACCATCGAGCGACTGGCAAATCTGCTCAATGTAAAAGTCCTGCCGCTGGATGAAACCCATGGGAGGGAAGAACCAAGAAAGGTAGCCTTTATTCGGGAATCCGAGTGCATTGGTTGTGCAAAATGCATCCCCGCCTGTCCCGTGGATGCCATCCTGGGAGCCAACAAGTATATGCATACGGTCATCAGTCGAGAATGTACGGGCTGTGATCTTTGCATAGAGCCCTGTCCGGTGGACTGTATTGACCTCATACCCGTGGAGGATTCCAGACAGGTAATATCCCCCATGAGTGAAGCGGAATACCAGGCCTGTATCAATTGCATGCTCTGTGTGCCCGAGTGCCCGGTCGACATCCTTCCCCATTCTCTCTATCGGGCATGTTGGGCTGGCGACCTGGAAACAGCACAGCAGCTGGATTTGGTGACCTGTATTGAATGCGGAAAATGCGATGATGCCTGCCCAAGCCACATTCCACTTACTGAGACTTACCAGCAGGCCATGGCCGATCTTTCGGTGCAATGGGCAGAAAAAGCCCGCGCTGACCTGGCCAAACGCCGTTTTGAGCTGCATGAAAAACGTTTGGCAAGACTGATTGCAGAAGAGGAGCAAAGGCGTCTCAAGCGGGCCGAACTGGCCAGTGAAAAACGCCAGGGGGCACCCACCAACAACATTCAGGCCGCCCTGGAAAGGGCCAGGGCGAGGCGAAAACCGAAATAGGGTTAAGCGCGGGTATGGGGCTGCGCCCTGTCAGATATTTCAGCAGTTGCGCAGCATGGCCAGATGCCTGACACCGGCCTCTATATCAGATAGCGGCGTGTCAGTAGTGTCAATCTCCACAAAGCCGTGACGAATGCTGTGGTAATCCATAATTTCCAGCACTTCTTTGAAATTTACGACACCCTGCCCCGGTGGCAACAGATGGGATGCTGCCCCCATGAAGTCCGTCATGTCAGCGGGACGCCTGCCATCAAAGTCTTTAAGATGGCATGACACCACCCTGGGTCCAAGGGTGTTCAGATAGGCCAGATAATCCACTCCGGCCAGGGCCAGCCAGCCGATATCAAGTTCACAACGGACAAGCTGCGGATCGGTATTCCACATGAGATAGTCATAGGGTGTTTCATCATCGACGGGCATGAACTCCATGTGATGATTGTGGTAAGCGAAAAAAAGGCCCTGTCGTCGAAATTCACGGCCCAGATGATTAAGCTGATCAGCCAGCCGTATCATTTCTTCGCGGGTCTGCATAGCATTCACCCGAATACCGTATTGGCCGAATGACAGGAGTCCCGGTGCTACTGCCATGATCACGGTTTCGATACCAAGCACGTCTGCAGCCCGTGCAATTGCGTCGGAATCCACGTTTTCCCCGTCAATATGGGAAAGGCTCATGATGAGACCATGGGCGTCAAGCAGGTTCCGGAATTCCTGCAAGGACAAGCCGAACATTTCCTCTGACCCGGTCAGACCATATAACTCCACTTCCCTGACACCGGTATCTGCCAGAAGCCCAAGCGCTCGGTCTGTGTTTCCCCCCAGGGCCTCACGTACCGTGAATAACTGGGCTCCGGCCGGGCGCCTGACATAACAGTCCATCGCAGCTTGTAGTGGTGAATTCAGGGTAAGCAGGCCCAGGGCCCCGGAAGTAAGTAATGATCTTCTTTTCATTATTTGCCCATTATTGGCGGGATTCAGAACAAAGAATAGTAATTTAAAAGGCAATAGCCAAGACCCGAGGTAAAACAAATCAGCAGGATGACAAAGAGTAATTTTTCAGCGAACAGGGTTTCCTGCACATTGCCCAGTTCTTTATCGAGAGGCAGTAAAGACAGATACACAAAGCCCATCACAAAACCTCCCAGGTGATTAATGTAGTCGACATTTTCAAGGACAAAAAGCTCCAGCAGGACTTCAAGGACCAGGACAAGGTATAAACGACTATTGGGAATGGTATTTATACTTCCGGGCAGGATATGTTCATACCTGATCTTGAGATAGGTATAAGCCCCCCACAAACCATAAAGCCCCCCCGATGCCCCTACACTGCCGTAAATATCGGCAAAAAGATTGCTTGATAAGGCGCCGGCAAAATTGCAGACCAGAAATATATTCAGATAGCGAATGCTGGAAAACAGTTTTTCCAGAAGGACACTAAAAAGACCAAGTACAAAAAGATTGATAAGCAGGTGGTATACAGTCAGGTGAATAAAGGCCGATGAGAACAGTCGGTAATACTCACTGTTAAGAAAAACATGCTGTGTGTTCCCTCCAGATAAGATAAATCTTTCATCGCCACTGCTGATAGCAAAAATGACAAGACAGAGTAAAAAAATACAAAGGGAACTGTATGTATGACTTCGCTCTACATTTTCAGACAAACGAGTTATCGTCTCTCCGCGCTTTTTATCAATTAAACTATTGATAAAAGACTGGATCGAAGAAGCAAAACTAAAGAAACTCTCTTCTTCGACAAACCTTTCTTTCTCTATCACATATCTCTCGCTACCGCTTATACCTAAAACTAAGGCAATTATGTTTTGTCCTAATTTTACACGCTCAACGGAATAAACATTTCTTATTGGAATCTTTTTAACTCCCAGAAAAAAAGTCGGGATATATAAATAACCTTGTTTGACTTCAATTTTTAGATTGTCTTGATTACAAAAAATAAGACGCCTTACAAAAACAATTAGAAATAGTAGATATATCGGAATAACAATATCTAGTATATAAAATCCAAGTATTGAGATTTGAAAAAACTCGTACTTAAATTTAATTGAAAGTAACAATAAGAGGGATAAAGAGACCAAAAGCACAGAAACTGAACGTCGTGCTTTTTCAATCATAAATTTATAGGTACAAGAGAATTCAGCTAAGTCCATTCAGATGAAATCATTAAGTTGTAAATAGAAGGATTCAGACAGCATTACAGAATCCTTCATCGTCAAATTACTAAGATCAGTCAGTAAACCACTGATATCCACCGTACACTGCCAATCCAGCGACAGTAGCGGCAATTAAAGGACTTGCTCCAAATGCCGATACAGCAGCCATCGTTGCCCAACCAGAACCAAATGTTGCTTTAGAGATAGCCGCAGCAGCACTAAAAGCAATTACCGACTCTGTCGTTCCACCACCACTTACTTCATCCAACTCATCCAATGTCAGTTCTCTCATCCTGAGACACCTCCGTGTTAACGTTTATGCAGAATTGCACTTACCGTTGTAGTACAACTTTGTCCCTTTTGCCAATCCCTAGGGCAGGCGATGCTGCCTGAAGAACTCCCAGATCAGCTCACTGGCATCCATGTTCTGCAATGCGCCACTGGAATCGGAACCGGGCCAGGTATGTCTCCCGCTCACGGTCTGGTAGAACTGAATCACAGCATCCGTATCACAGGAAGACCACATATATTTTGTAATACCTGAAGCTACCTGCACAGCCTCATTGGCCAGGGTACATCCATTGGCCTGACGCCACTTGTCCAGGGCGGTTTCTACCCCCATACGCCAGTAAGGACGAGAATCCCCACTCAAGTCATAATGATTGACCTGGTCATCAAGCGCATGAAAGGAAATGATCGAAATCGGGCGTTTCAAAGTGCAATCATCGGGGTATTGCAGACCAGCCACTGGTGCTGCGGCGGCCAGCACATCAGACAGTTCACACCCCAGGCGACTGCTTATGCGCGCTCCACCGGAAAATCCGGAAGCGTATATTCGGGAACGGTCAATCTCGACACGGCCGGCGATATCCTCAATCATGTCACGGACAAACTGCACATCATCCACCCCGGTTTCCCCATTGGCATTCCAGCTGCGCTCCGTGACGGAATTGGTGAAGGCTCCAGCAGGAAACACGACGGCAAACCCATGGGCTTCAGCCAAAACATCAAAATGACTGGTATCGATCTGGCTTTGTGGATATCCCCCTGAGCCATGAAAACTGAAAACCAGCGGCATAGCTCCGCCAGGTATGTCATCAGGAATATAAAGCGTGTATTCCCTGTCTGCCCCGGCAGACACAAGTTGATGCCCGGAAAAGCCGGCCAATGCCATTCCGGGCACTAGCAGAACCCCCAGCAAGCCAGCCCACCTGCCTGACATAATCAGTTCACGAAATACCTTCATTATTCTCCCCCCAGGATGAAAATAATTGCCTGATTGAGCCGATAATACTGGGAAATGCATGACAGCCCAACCTATCAGAGCCCTTGCTACTTGAAGCAGGGTCAGCTTGCTGGCAACATGCCAGCGCATGAACCTGGCCACTCTGCTGTCCACATCCCGTCACAGGACCCTGACTACCGCACAGATCATGCAACTGGTCATCGTCGCGGCTGTTCCGGGAATCATCGTCATGACCTGGGTTTTCGGGATTGGTGTACTGTTCAATATTGCCTGGTTAACTGCTGTAGCCCTGGCCATGGAAGCAGCTGCACTTGCCTGTCGCGGTAAAAACCTGCGTCGGGGGCTTGGCGATTACAGCGCCATCGTGACAGCCCTGCTGCTCGCACTGTCCATGCCGCCTGCCTCCCCGTGGTGGCTGGGGGTAATCGGTATTTTCTTTGCCATTGTTGTCGCCAAGCAGTTGTATGGCGGTCTTGGTTACAACCCTTTCAACCCCGCCATGGCAGGTTACGCGGTACTGCTGATTTCATTCCCCGTGGAAATGACCCGCTGGTTACTCCCTGTCCAGATGAATGCTGCCCTGCCAGACCTGTCAGCGCTGTTGGCCCAGTTTACCGGAACATCACAGGAATCCATGGACGCTTATGTGGGAGCAACAGCACTGGATCAGTTCAAACTGGAGCGAGGCGGTATGACGGTGGAGGAGTACTGGCAAGGAAATCCCCTGTATGGCACATTCTCCGGCACAGGCTGGGAGTGGATCAACGCCGCCTTCCTCACCGGCGGTCTGTACATGCTCTACCGTAAAATAATCACCTGGCATATCCCGACAGCTATGCTGGCAAGTTTGTCCCTGTTTGCCCTCCTCTTTTATGACGGGGGCAGTTCCAACAGTGCCGGCTCTCCCCTGTTTCACCTGTTTGGGGGCGCTGCGATGATGGGGGCATTCTTCATTGCTACCGATCCAGTGTCAGGACCAGCCACGAACAGGGGAAAACTGATCTATGGTGGCCTGATTGGCTTTCTGGTCTACAGCATACGTGTCTGGGGTACGTACCCGGATGGAGTCGCCTTTGCGGTTCTGCTTGCCAATTTCTGCGCACCCGCGATTGATCTTTTCTGGCGCAAACCCAGATCGGAAACAACTGATGCCGGATAACACCTCCATCAGCAAAAGCACCATCGCCCTGTCCAGTATTTGCCTGCTGGCAGCCCTGGTGCTGGCTCTTGTCAATCTGGCCACCGCAGAGCGAATCCAGGAACAGCAGCTTGCCATCGAACGCAAGGCACTATCGGCTGTCTTCCCGCCGGATCTCCATGACAATGACCTGCTGGAGTTTGCCTTTACCCTGTTACCGGGTGACAGGCGTTTTGAAGACTCTGAATTACTCGGGCTGACTTCAGAACGTTCCGCCTACCTGGCATACCACTCCGATACCTTTGCCGGTGCCATCCTTCCAGTGGAGGCTCATGATGGCTACTCCGGGGATATTGTCATATTGGTAGGCATTCTGGCCAACGGCCAGGTTGCAGGGGTACGTGTCCTTGAACACAGGGAAACACCCGGGCTTGGTGATAAAATTGATATAAGCATTTCTGACTGGATTCTTGGTTTTAATGGCAAGTCACTGGATAATCCTCCCCCGAACGGCTGGCAGGTACTCAAGGACGGTGGCGAATTCGAGGGACTGGTCGGTGCCACAGTAACACCCAGGGCCGTGATCAATGGTCTGCGCAAGGCACTGATCTTCTTTGAACGCAATTCACAACAACTCTTGACAATGGACACACGCTGAATATGCAGGACTCCATGAAAGACATCACCAGACAGGGACTGTGGGAAAATAATGCAGCACTGGTTCAGTTACTGGGTCTTTGCCCTCTGCTGGCAGTCAGTAATTCCGCTGTCAATGCACTGGGGCTGGGTCTTGCTACAATGCTGGTGCTTACCGGATCCAACGCGGCTGTCAGTCTCATTCGTGATTTCCTTAACCCAGCCATACGCTTACCTGTATTTGTCCTGATCATCGCATCCTTTACCACCTTCGCCGAATTATTGCTGCGCGCCTATGCCATCACCCTCTATCAGGCGCTGGGTATATTCATTCCACTGATTGTCACCAACTGTACTATCCTCGGCCGGGCTGAAAGCTTTGCCTCAAGAAATGCCTTGCTCCCCTCACTGGTAGATGGATGTATGACAGGACTGGGCTTTGCGGCTGTATTGCTGGTACTGGGCATGGCCAGGGAGCTTTTCGGAACCGGCACTGTATTTGCCAACCTGAACCAGCTATTACCCTTTGTCGATAGCCAGGGACTCGTCTTATTCGATAATTACAAACCCTTCCTGCTGGCAATCCTGCCTCCCGGTGCCTTCCTGTTCATGGGACTGTTAATTGCACTCAAAAATATTCTCGACAGCAGAATCGCCAGACCGGAAGCAGAACCAGGCCCGGATATACCCGGCAGCAAACGTGTAAGGGTTACCGGATGAATAAAACCAAACGTACAGAAATTTTTACCCGACTGCGTAACGAAAATCCGGCTCCTACTACAGAGCTGAAATTTACTTCAGACTTTGAACTACTGATCGCCGTCATGCTCTCAGCCCAGGCCACGGATGTCAGCGTCAACAGGGCCACGGAAAAGCTGTTTCCTGTGGCCAACACCCCGGAAGCCATTTGTGCCCTGGGCGAAGAAAAAGTCAGGGATTTCATCAAGACCATCGGACTTTTTAACACCAAGGCCAGGAACGTTATCAAAACATGCAAGATGCTGATGGATAAGCATGAGTCCCGGGTGCCAACAACCCGTGAAGCGTTGGAAGCCCTGCCCGGTGTCGGACGCAAGACAGCAAACGTGGTGCTGAATACGGCATTTCGTGAAAAAGCCATGGCCGTGGACACGCATATATTCCGGGTATCAAACAGGACAGGCATTGCTCCAGGTAAGAATGTCCTGGAAGTGGAAAAGAAGCTGATGAAGTTTGTGCCGGAAGAATTCCTGCTCGATGCCCATCACTGGCTCATTCTCCATGGACGCTATACCTGTATCGCCCGCAAACCGCGCTGTGGGTCATGTGTCATTTCCGACCTGTGCGAATACCGTAAAAAAGAACTCGACTAAAATGCCTATGGAAAAAAAAGCCCCACCTGAGATACAGGCAGGGCCTTTTGACTGGCGGCCTGAACGTGAATTCAGGATTTACGTTTTTTTGCTATCGTGCGTAAACGCAGGGCATTAAGTTTGATAAAGCCTTCAGCATCAAACTGGTTATAGGCACCGGCATCATCTTCAAAGGAAGCCACCATATCATCGTAGAGTGAATCCGCTGAATTCCTGCCTACAACAACGACATTACCCTTGTAGAGTTTCAGGCGAATGGTGCCATTTACATATTCCTGGGTCTGGTCGATCAGGGCCTGCAGGGCTTCACGTTCTGGTGACCACCAGTATCCGTTATAGATCAGGGCAGCATAACGTGGCATCAGCCCATCCTTGAGGTGGCCAGCTTCCCTATCCAGGGTGAGAGACTCCATAGCCCTGTGGGCCTTAAGGAGGATAGTGCCTCCTGGCGTCTCGTAACATCCCCTGGCTTTCATGCCCACATAACGGTTTTCCACGATATCCGTACGCCCAATACCATTGGCGCCACCAATCCTGTTGAGTTGTTCGAGAATAGTTGCCGGTGAAAGTGGTTCACCATTGATGGCAACCACATCCCCTTTGACAAATTCCAGATCAATATAGGTTGGCTCATCAGGGGCATTCTCGGGAGAAACTGACCACAACCACATGGACTCTTCAGGCTCGGCACCGGGATCTTCCAGGATGCCGCCCTCATAGGAGATATGCAGCAGGTTGGCATCCATGGAGTATGGGGATTCATTCCCACGCTTTTGCTCTACAGGAATATCATGATCGGCGCAGTAGGCCATCAGTTTTTCCCGTGAGTTCAGATCCCACTCGCGCCAGGGGGCAATGACCTTGATGCCGGGACTAAGCGCATAGGCACCAAGTTCAAAACGCACCTGGTCGTTACCCTTGCCGGTAGCACCGTGCGATATGGCATCGGCGCCGGTTTCTGCGGCAATTTCCACAAGGCGCTTGGCAATCAGGGGGCGGGCAATCGACGTGCCAAGCAGATATTCACCTTCGTATATGGTGTTGGCCCGGAACATGGGAAAGACGAAGTCGCGGACGAATTCTTCGCGGATATCATCTATATAGATTTCCTTGACACCCAGGGCCTCGGCCTTGGCACGGGCCGGCTCAACTTCCTTGCCCTGCCCCAGATCAGCAGTATAGGTCACTACTTCACACTGGTAGGTATCCATCAGCCATTTGACGATCACGGAAGTATCCAGACCACCGGAATAGGCCAGTACGACTTTCTTGATATCCGACATAATAATCTCCAGCTTGCAGCAGCCAGTCAATTCCTGGGCTTCTGCTGTCATGATTTACGCAAAGTCCCGCCTGCTGAAGTTTCGCTGGCGGGTAAAAAGGGGCGGTATTGTACCTTCGCAGCGCGGCTTTTAGAAATAATTCTCCACCCGACAGGACAAACAAGAACAAATTACTATATTGGATACAGAAGAACAGACTGTCAGTCCCACGATCAGTCCCTGTTCCTGATATACTTGCCCTCCGCAGGACTCCGCCCAACCCGACAAATTCGAGGACACGCTTTTCCATGCAGGAAATCACACTGACCAGGCCCGATGACTGGCATCTGCACTTGCGCGACGGCGCTTTGCTTCCTGACACCGTACCCCACACTGCACGCTACATGGGGCGGGCCATTATCATGCCCAACCTGGTTCCTCCGGTTACCACCACGACAGAGGCTGTGGCCTATCGTGAGCAAATTCTGCCCTGCATCCCCGAGGGTTCAAATTTCTCCCCCCTGATGACCCTGTACCTCACGGACAAAACCAGTCCCGAGGAAATCATGTCCGCCAAAGAAAGTGGATTGGTGTTCGGCGTAAAACTGTACCCTGCCGGCGCAACCACCAATTCCGATAAAGGCGTGACAGACATCATGCAAACCTACCCGGCGCTGGAAAAAATGGCTGAAGTAGGTATGCCCCTGCTTGTACATGGTGAGGTAACGCGTAGTGAGGTGGATATCTTCGATAGGGAAAAGACCTTTATCGATGAAATCCTGGCCCCGTTGCATGTCCGCTTCCCAACACTCAAAATCGTGTTTGAGCATATCACTACCCGGGACGCCGCTGATTTTGTCCTGGCATCCGGCGAGAATATTGGTGCCACCATTACCCCCCAGCACCTGATGTTTAATCGCAACCATATGCTGGTGGGTGGTGTGAGACCACACTACTATTGCCTGCCTATTCTCAAGCGCCATGTTCACCAGCAGGCATTGCAGGATGCCGTGGCCAGTGGTTCACCCAGAATCTTCCTGGGCACTGATTCAGCACCACATACACAAAATAACAAGGAAACTGCCTGTGGTTGTGCCGGATGCTTTTCCGCCCATGCCGCACTGGAGTTATATGCGGAGATATTCGAAGATCTTGGCATCATGGAAAAGCTTGAAGCCTTTGCCAGTTTCAACGGCCCGGATTTTTATGGCCTGCCCAGAAACACCGATAAAATCACACTGCGCAAGGAGCCCTGGAAGGTCCCTGAAAGCTACTCCCTTGGTCACGAAATTCTGGTTCCCCTGAATGCCGGTACCGAGATGCGCTGGAAGGTAATCAATGACTGAAACAATCCAGGATAAGGAATCGGAACCATCAGGCCTGGTTAAGCGTTTTCGGGGCTACCTGCCCATCGTCATTGATGTGGAATGCGGCGGCTTCAATAATCAGACAGATGCCATTCTGGAAATCGCTGCTGTCACTGTGGGTATGGATGAGCATGGTATTCTCGAACCCGAAGATACCTGGTTTTATCGTGTGGAACCTTTCCCCGGCGCAAACCTCGAAGACTCAGCCCTGAAATTTACCGGTATCGATCCTTTTCATCCCCTGCGCATCGCCCACAAGGAACCGGAGGTCTTCAGGGAAATGTTCAAAAATATTCGCAAGAAAATGAAGTCTGAACATTGTACGCGGGCCATCCTTGTCGGGCACAACGCCCATTTTGACCAGGGCTTTGTTAATGCGGCAGCAGAGCGCAACAATCTCAAGCGCAACCCCTTTCATCCCTTCTCCAACCTGGATACGGCGTCACTGAGCGCACTGGCTTTTGGCCAGACCGTACTTTCCCGCGCCTGCGAATGCGCTGGCATTGATTTCAACAATGAGGAAGCCCACTCTGCCCGCTATGATGCCGAGAAAACCGCAGAGCTTTTCTGCCACATCGTGAACCGTTGGCAGGAGCTCGGTGGCTGGCCCCTTGAGCATCAATCCCAAAAGTAGATTTACTCTTTGACCTTGGTCAAAGTTCCTGGCCGCTATTGCTATATAGTGACAACTGTTACCGTAAATATACACAGGAGTCAGTTATGGCAGGTGCTAGAAAAGTTCTGGTTATTATCGAAGCAACACAGGAGCGACATCTTGCCCTTGAAAGAGCAGTGATCACTTCCGAGATCAAGGAGCCTGGCTCCCATGTAAACCTGTTCATCAGTGTTGACAGTGAAAAAGCCAATCTTTCGGCAGACAACAAGACGCTCTACAGGGATGACCAGTGGCTCAAGTCCATCACTGACAAACTCGACCATACTGGTGCCAGTTATTCCTTCGAATTCTGTTGGTCCAATGAGTGGCAAAAAGCAGTACTCGCCAGTGCGCAGCATTTCCAGCCCGACCATATCTTCATGCCGGATCCACAGGGAGAAAAGCAATCCCTGTTCAGCAATCAGCAATGGGCATTGCTACGCACGTCAGTTGCCCCGGTCTCCATCATTCGCTCGGATGACATCAAGCCGCGCAAGAAACTGCTGGCCGCTGTGAATATCCAGAAACAGGATGACCCGGAATATGCTCGCCTTAACGAAAAAATTCTCAGTGAGGGCCTGAGTATTGCTGAACACTATGGTGCTGATTTCTATGTCATCAATGCCTACAAGGACAGCATGCACTTTCCGGATCGACAGAGGATAATGAAATTATCCGGTCTTGAAACTGACCGGGTTCATGTGGAAGAAGGTGATCCCGCTACAGTTATTTCCAGATATGCCGAACAGATCGGTGCCGACACTGTACTTATCGGTACGATGGCAAGGCATGGCGCCAAGGCCCTGATGAAAGGCAACACGTCTGAAAGGGTCCTGAGCAAGCTTGACCTTGATGTCATAGCCTATTCCTGAGCAGCTCTATAACTGCAAAGTTTCAACCCCCTTCTAACCGGGTGTCGCATTCACTGCACACCCGGTTTTTTTATGGATCTTCACTGGCACGTCCGACGCTTTACGGTCTATTATTGACCCATGAATCCCTGTCGGGCAGAAGCCGTTCATCAATCAGGCTGACGAAATATACAAACAATAATACAGTGGCCATGAATAGCGACAACAACAGGACCTACATCCTCAATTTAAAATGAAGCAGTTTCCCACTGAAAATACCGTTGAAGCCTGGACTGGATATGCCGCCAGTTTGCCTTCACTGGGTGAACACTGGATAGAAACGTCCAAATCACCAGGTAACCCGGTTGTTCTGGTCGATACCATGGGAACAAGCCTGAATGCCCGGATGGCGCTGACCGGTTCCCTGCTGCTTTCCAGGCAAATTGCTCAACGGAGTCCGGAACAAAATATCGGGCTGTTATTACCCACCACTGCGGGGGGCATGCTCGCTGGTATGGCTGTGATGATGCTGGGCAAGACGCTGGTCCCGTTAAATTATACGGCCCCGGTTGAAGTCATTATATCGGCCATTGAGCAGGCTGAACTCGATACGGTGTATACCTCCACTCGATTTCTCGACAAGCTGAAACAACGCGGTGCCGATCTCTCCTCCCTGGCTGAGCATGTCAACCTGGTTATGCTGGAAGATGTTCAAGCAGGGATTTCCAAAGTAAGAAAACTTGGCACTCTGCTGTCCTGCACTTTCCTGTCTGCCCGCCAGCTCAGGAAAAAATACTGTTCCATACCGGACACCGACAGCACAGCGGTCATTCTTTTTTCCAGCGGTAGTGAAGGTGCGCCCAAGGGCGTGATGCTTACACACCGGAATATTCTGGCCAACGTCAAGCAGGTCAGCAAGATTGTGAATGCCACACCCGATGATGTCATCATGGCCAACCTGCCCATTTTTCATTCCTTTGGCCTCACAGCCTGTCAATTCCTGCCTTTGCTCGAACGCATTAAAGTGGTCTGTCATGCAGACCCCACTGATGTTGTGGCCAATACCCGGGCTATTCGTGAACACAGGGCGACCATGCTCTTCGGTACATCCAGTTTCTTCAGGCTCTATATCAAGAATCACAAGATACAGGACAGGGACCTGGCCACTTTACGGCTGACCATTGCCGGTGCTGAAAAACTGCAGTCCGAAATCAGTGCCGCTTTCAAGCAACGTTTCAATAAAACCATCCATGAAGGCTATGGCTGCACGGAAACATCGCCAGTGGCCAACGTAAATACGCCCTTTGAAAATCCTGAAAGTCCACACCTGAGGGACAACAACAAGCCAGGTACTGTGGGCAAACCTATCCCGGGTACCCTTAACCGGATTGCTGATCCGGAAACACTGGCGCCACTCCCCCAGGGCACAGCCGGTATGATTATGATAGCCGGTCCCCAGGTCATGAAGGGTTATCTGGGCAACGAAGATCTGACAAGCCAGGTAATCGTCGAGCAGGATGGTCTGCGCTGGTACGTGACCGGGGATAAGGGATCCATCGACGAAGACGGTTTCCTCACGATTGAAGACCGCTATGCACGTTTCGCGAAGATAAGCGGTGAAATGATCGGTCTGGGGACCGTGGAACGTGCCCTGCGCTATGCACTGGATGATGACACCATCGAAGTCATGGCCATAAATGTGCCAGACCGGAAGAAAGGGGAAATGATTATCATCCTGGCTACAGAAGAACTTGAAGAGCGCACTCTTCGGCCCAAACTGCTTGCAGAAGGGTTGAATAACCTTGCCTTGCCGGCAGCCTACATCACCGTCGAAACCATCCCGAAACTTGGTTCCGGCAAGTCGGATTTCGCTACCGCCAAGGAAATCGCCCGGCAGGCACTTTTCCAAAACACCTCACAGTAATTATTTGGCCCATTGATCCAGGCAATTTGATACAGATCATGGTGCTGGTAACCCCCACCCCCCAGAATTGGCATGTATGAACTTTAACAGTTCCTTTTGTTGACAATGATTCTCATTAAGCTTAAGATTCTCATCAAATAGTGAATCAGGATAGAGTTGCAATATCATGTATGTCTGTCTTTGCAAAGCGGTAACCGATCGCCAGATCAAGGAATTCGTCAATGCAGGTGCAGGTTCCTTTGAAGACGTCTGCAGGGAACTGGGCGTAGCCACGCAATGCGGTAAATGCAGCCAGCTGGCCCAGAACATTGTTGAAACGACGGTGAAAAAAACCCCTTTCGAGCCCGCTGCCTGACTCTCTTCCCATCACGCTTCATGCGAATAAGATCGATAAATATTCGCATTATCAATTCTTCGAAAAATCATACACTTAATGCCAGAAACTGGACATTGAGCGATCATATCGAGACAATATCCATCGTCTTAATCCACCCTCTCGACTACAGGAATTATTATGAAAGGTGACAGCAAGGTAATTGAGCATCTCAACACCATTCTGGGCAATGAACTCGTCGCTATTAACCAGTATTTTCTTCATGCCAAGATGTTCGAAGACTGGGGCTTGAAAGAACTCGCAGAATTCACACGCGAAGAATCCATCGATGAAATGAAGCACGCGGATAAGATTATTGAACGTATCCTGTTTCTGGAAGGACTGCCCAATCTCCAGAGCCTTGGCAAACTGCATATCGGTGAGGCCACCGAGGAAATGCTAAGGTGCGACCTTGATCTGGAAATGCGAGCCATTCCCGACCTGCGCGAAGCCATCGCCTATAGTGAGGAAGTCAGGGACTATGTCAGCCGTGATCTGTTCAGGGAAATTCTCGATGATGAGGAAGAGCATGTGGACTGGCTGGAAGCCCAGTTGTATCTGATCGAGAACATGGGTATCCAGAACTACCTGGCCGAAAAAATGGATGAGGGCGGGAACTAAGTATCCATCCAGGCGGCCAGAAAAGGGCGACCAAAGTCGCCTTTTTTCATTCTGAATGTAATTACTTGTCCTTAATGCTTTCTCATTAATGGCTGGATGAGCCGGCGCCATGAAAGCGCAAACCCTGTCCAGACCATAAATAATGCTGCCAGGGATGCCAGGCCGGCAATTGTCTGTCCGATGAAGCCGTACATTTCCCCGGTATGTCCAAAACGGGTAATCCCCTGAATTTTGCTACCCACCGGCAGATCGGCATAGACACGTGTTTCTATAATAGCCCCGGTACTTCGATCCAGACTCAGGGTATGCCGCTTTTGAGCCTGGGCTCCATTGCCGCGATCCACATCTACACGCAATCGCTCGTCTGATTGCCCCGGCAAACTGATACTCAAGCGATTCCAGTCATCACCGGTATCTGCCAATACCTGGTCAACAAGACTGTCCAGGGACAGGGGGTTGGCGATAACAGCAGGCACATTCTGCGGCTGATCTCCTGCACTGCCACGCACAGGTCTGTCTGCACCCAGGGCGGAATAAATCAGGTCACCCGTCCATTCATAGTTGAACATGGCGCCAGTGTAGACAATGAAAATAAGCGGAATGGCTGCCCAAATACCAAAAATATGATGCCAGTGATAATCCCGGACTTTGTTATTTGGGTAATTTTTACGAAACAACAGGCGCGCCTTGAACATGGTCCAGCGGAATAATGTCGGCAGCCATAAATACAAACCGCTAAGGACCAGAAATAGAAATGCAAGATTACTCACCCCGGTGACTTGTCTGGCTATATCCCGGCTCTCACCTTCAGCACCAAACCAGCGGTGAAAACGGGTAATGGCGGTCCAGAAATTACTCAGGGACTCCGACTCGGTGTTCATGGCCTGTCCTGAATAGGGATTAAGAGATATCGCATCAAAGCGTCCAGCCCGGAACATGACCGGCGCGCCCGGATGATTGGTCAGCACTATCTGGCTAGCGCGGATATCCGGATATTCCACTTTCCGGATTTGATTAAGCTGTTCCAGGCTCAAACGATTGACCTGCTCACTGACCGGTACGTAAAGGCCCTCGGCAACCCACTGATTGATCTGTCTTTCATAGGTTAAAATCACCCCGGTAATGGACATGGAGAAAATAACCACTCCGGTGATAACACCACAAACAAGGTGGATCCAGAATATTATTTTTCGCACAGAGTTTCCGAAACAAGGTCTTTTCTAAATGATAACCATTATCATTAACGGTATCAATGGAAAAACGTCATGACTCCGGGGGAGATGACGCCTGGCCGAGATACAACTTCCGCCAGTGAATATAACCAAATACAACAATTAGCACATACCCCGCAAACAACAGCGCGGTCAGATACAACTCCCTGTCGATGTAAAGGTAGATCGACAGGGAATCAATCACCAGCCAGTAGAGCCAGTTTTCCAGTACTTTCCAGACTACAAGAAACGTTGTTACAACACTGGCCCAGGTAGTGAATGAATCAAGATAGGGTTTTACGGCCCCGGAGAACATTTCCAACAGGTAACCATTGATCAGCGCCGCCATTATCAGCACGGCAATGATCATACCGTGCTGCCAGGGCTGAAGGACACGGATATTCAAGCCTTCTTGCGAGCTCACCCCCAAGCGCCACTCATACCACCCCACTACAGCCATCACCACATAAAACAGGTTCAGCAGGGATTCCATCAGCAAGCTGACATCCCAGAAAATGAGGGTATAAATCGCTGAACTGGCAAAGGCACAATACCAGCAGGCAATATGCTCTCGGGTGGCAAGCAGAAGGTAGGCAACAGCCAGGATGACCGCCACGATTTCCAGTACAGGCATTATTCGTCGAGTTCGTGGCCGGGAATAAATTTCGCCACAAACACTTCCCGACCATGGGTTTCAAAGCTCCAGGCGATCAGGTCCTTCAGGGTATCCATGAGGTAGGTGTAATCCCCATGAATCATGGTCGAGGTCTGGGTAGTCGTTACCAGCAAGGCGTCACGCCTGTTCAGTTCTGCGATGAAATCCCTGATTTTGGATTTGTAGTCACTGTCAAAAGGGTAAAGGCTGAGCTCAATGGTCAGTTTCATGGTGTGGATCCGCTAATAAATGGAGTATCAGCCATTATAACCACGTGAACTACTGAACGGCGGCATCATTTATCACTGGAAGCCCCTCTTGACTGCCTATTTATCCGGTTGCGCCTTAAGAATAAAATAGGTCACGCCCTCCTCGGCTTCCACCACCATGTGATGAGGAATTCCGGGAGGAATATGCACCACATCGCCTTTACCGAGAACACGGCTACCACCCCCTTCTATGTGACGGCCTATGAATTCTCCATGCCCGGATTCCTCAATATCAACCATGCTTCCCCCTGTTACCAGGGTTGCAGAACCATCCACGACAAAATAGATGTCTGACCACGTCTCATGCAGTTCAGCAAATCCCGGACCGGCTTCCCTGTGCAGTAAATGCCCCATGTAGGACTCTTCGCTAATAATATTGGGCTGGACCGCCATCCCGTTAGGCTGTACCCGGCCAGCAAGAGTCTCCCCCATGGAAGAAAGCTCATCGGCTGTCCAGACATCCTGGGCAGATGCCAGCGGAGAAATAATCATTAACCATAAAAAGTGTAGTCGCATACCTGAAGTTCCATGTTATCGAGTCAGTGATCAGAATTATGGCATAAAACTACCCCATCCCATCGCCAGACTATTTGGAGTGTATTCATGCCAGGCAACCATGTTTTGCTTGGAAGATGGTAAAGTAGTGGACGACTGTAATTTGCTGCAGGCTATTGCGGACAACACACTTATCAGTAATACCATGTTTTAAAATAACCAATCAGCGTCTTGAAAACGGGACAACAATGAAATTACTGCGAATTCTTTTACCTTCAATCCTGCTTTTTGTATCGATGCCGTCTGGCGCTCATCACTCCTTCGTCGTACATTTCGTGGATGATGAACTGGTCACCGTGAAAGGAGTAGTGACAAGTTTTAGATTTACCAACCCCCATGGTGTCTTACTATTCCAGGCAACGGATGAGGATGGCAACCAAATTCAGTGGCGTGCTGAAACCAATTCGCCCAACGCACTTCGCAGACGTGGCTGGGCAAGAGACTCATTAAAAGTCGGCGATGAAGTCACCATCACCGGGTTTCCTGCACGTAACGAAGATCATTATATGCGCATCAGCATTGTGAGATTTGAGGATGGTCGTGAGTTAAGGGCCCAGGCAAAAGCTGACTGACACACCACCTTCTGAGAAATAATGACCACATATACCAGGAAATCCCGCCGAAACCCAAACTGCATTGCAAAAACTGCAATGCTTCCCTTCACGACAACAACTACTGCCCCAACTGCGGACAGAAAAGTGATACACACACGCTTAAATTCAGTGAATTCATCAATGAACTGCTCGATGGACTGCTCAATTTTGATTCCCGGGTCTGGCGCTCTCTGATCCCCCTGATTGCCCACCCGGGCAGGCTCACTACTGAATTTATCAATGGACGGCGAATGCATTACCTGCCGCCATTCAGGCTCTACCTGATATTCAGCGTGGTTTTCTTCCTGCTTCCCAATGAAAGCCTTAACATCGAAAACGCCTTTCATGGAGACATGGATAGCATTGAAAACGTAAGCGACCTGCCCCTGTCAAAGGCAGACAAACCGACCGTTTTGTCAGGGGATCAGATTGATGCATCACAACCGGTAGTTCAGGATGCTGAATGCGTATTGGAAGGATGGCCTGTCGGCTCGTGGATTACCATCATGATGCGTAATGTGTGCCTGCAGTTTAATGATGATCCTGAACTGATTGTTCAGAAAATGATCGACAGCATCCCATTAATGATGATTATCGGCATTCCGCTTGTAGCTGTATTCATGCAAATGACTTATCTTCTTGCTGGTAGAATGTACATTGAACACATCATCTTCCTGCTTCATGCCCATGCTTTTTACTTCCTGGTTGCCATTCTCACAACGTTTTCTTCCTTACTGGGGTATTTCTATCCACTGCTCTCGGGAATTATGGAATGGTTCAATATCATTGCTACCTTGTATGTACCGGCCTATATATTCATGGCTATGCTCCGTGTATACGGAGACAGTAAAAGACTGACTTTTGCCAAGGTCTGTTTCATTATGCTGGGATATGGCTTCTCCATGCTTTTTGTCGGGGCGGGGAGTATTTTCGTCAATGCGCTGGCAGTCTAAGCTGCCTCAAACAGCTTCTTTCGGGAATGCTGCTTCCATAAAATGTTCAACACAACGCCTGCCAAAACCAGTCCCATACCCGCATAAGTAAGCAGATTGAACCCCTCACCAAAAAGGATATAACCCAGAACAATCGCATAGATAATACCCGTGTAATTCACAATGGACACGGTGGAAATTTCAGCCAGCTGATAGGAACGGGTCATATAGTACTGTGCCAATTGACTGGTAATTCCCACCATCAGTAGATAGAACCACTGCCACCCCCCAGGTTGCTCCCAGAACAGCAGACACCAAATTCCGGTGACAGGCAGACATACAAACGGAAAGTAAAAAATAATGACCAGCGGATGCTCGGTGGTAGACAACTTCCTGACACAGTTATAGGCAATACCCATGAAGATGGAGGTCACAACCCCGACCCCCAGGTGAAACAGGGTCACTCGGGCATCAAAGCCCTGGATGACCACCGTACCGGTAAAACTCAGTGCGAAAAAAAACAACTGCAATGGACTGATTTTCTCCTGCACAAACCAGATACCGATCAGCGTTGTGGAAATGGGAGCCAGGTAGGTGAGTGTCGACGCCGTCGCCAGGGGTATTTCATGGATCATGTAAAAATTCAGGCTCAGTGCAATAACCCCGGCTACACCGCGAAGTATAAGCATGGGCTTGTTATTGCCAAAAACCGGGACACGGGCTCGTTTTATTCCCCAGAAACACAAGGCCACTGAAATGACCGCCCTGAAAAAGATGATTTCCAGGGCCGGGATATTGGGCACAAGCTTGACGAACACTGTCATCAAGGCAAACAGGAAAGTGGCCACGGCCATGTACCATACGCCGCGGGTAGTATCAGTCATGATCATTCAGCAAAAAAAGAAAGAGCGGATTGTAGGGGGCCGGACAGCATGCCACAAGCATGAAGCTGATATTGTGCAAGATCGCACAATATAAATGCAAATAAGATTGATTATCATTTATATGTGCATTAATATTCGCTGGCGCTGCAACGAGAAGAATTCCATGAAACATTTACGATCACTCTGCCTGTCGGCCAGCCTATTAACATTTGGACTGGCAGTTCCCTTTGCTCTGGCCAAGTCTCCTGCGCAGGATTCACTTACCGAGATCGTTGTGCAGGGGCAATACCTCTATTCTGATCGGGTTAACGCCCTGCGGTCACCGACACCTGTCATCGATGTGCCGCAAAGCCTGACTATAATTTCAGCAGATCAGATACAGCTCCAGGGCTTTACCACTGTAGGTGATATGATCAATTACATACCTGGTGTAAACACTTCACAGGGCGAAGGCCATCGCGATTCCATCGTTTTCCGCGGCGTGCGCTCTACTGCCGACTTTTTCATTGATGGTGCCCGCGATGATGTACAGTACTACCGCCCGCTGTACAACCTCGAGCAGGTGGAAATCCTGCGCGGCCCCAATGCTCTGCTATTCGGACGTGGCGGCACCGGCGGCATCCTCAACCGGGTCACCAAGAAAAGTGTGATCGGGGAGAATTTCAACTCTTTCCAGGCTGCAAGCGACACCTTCGGTGAATACAGTATCCAGGCCGATAGCAACTTCTCGGCCAGTGACAATGTGGCATTTCGTCTTAACACATTTTATGAAAACCTGAATAATCAGCGCGACTTCTTTGACGGCGAACGCATTGGTATCAACCCGACAGCGAAGTTCAGGCTGACGCCGGCGACCACACTTGACATGTCCTATGAATACATCGATCACCAACGATTTATAGATCGTGGAATCCCCACCGGTTCAAATGGCCGTCCTGTCGAAGCCTTCAAGGACATCGTATTTGCCGATCCCGAATTGAACACTTCCGAACTCGAGGCACACTTGTATCGGGCATCACTACAGCACGAATTTTCCAACAGTCTGAAAGGCAACTTCAGTCTGTATCACGGTGACTTCGACAAGCTGTACAAGAACTTTTACGTCTCTGGATACGATCAGGCGCTAACATCGGATACCATGACGCTTGATGGCTACATCGACACAACCGACCGACAGAACACGATCCTGTCAGGCAATTTTATCTGGGAATTCAGCGCCGGTATGGTCGACCATACTATTGTGACTGGCGGTGAATTCATCGACACCTCCTCCGACCAGGACAGGTTCAATTCGTTCTGGGACACGACAACTGATGACAATGAAATGTTCTCGATAAACCGACCTCTGGATCTTCGCGGCGGGAGCGGTATCAATGCCAGCGGCAACCCGACTTTTAACAGCTACACCACCGATCTCAACGATGACACCAGGGTGGATATCGAAGTTCATTCTTTCTACATGCAGGACGAGATAGCGCTGTCGCAAATGCTGGATATCATCCTCGGTGCCCGCTTCGACAGTTTTGAAATCGAGGTCCTCAACGTCATTGCCAATGAGTCACGCCGTCGTAAAGACGAGGAAATTACTCCGCGGCTGGGCATGGTGTTCAAGCCCCGGGAAAATATTTCACTGTATGCAAGCTACAGCGAATCCTTCCTGCCGCGCAGCGGCGAGCAGTATGCCAATATCAACGGCAACAATAACCAGCTCGATCCCGACACCTTCTCCAACCTGGAAAGCGGTCTCAAGTGGGATTTCAAGCCCGGTCTCAGCCTGACAGCTGCCTACTTCGTCATCGAGCAGAGCTCGCCACAGGTTGCTGACAACAACCCGGAAACCCTGGATGTCATCGACTCTGAAATTTCAGGGTTTGAGGTCCAGCTGCAAGGACAGCTGACCGACCAGTGGCTGATCTCTGCTGGCTACAGCTATCTCGATGGTGAGCAGGTCAACCGGTCAGGCCCGACAGGCCTAAGACCAAGGGAATTGCCGGAGAACATGTTTTCACTCTGGAATACCTACCAGATGACGGAGAGACTGGGGTTATCACTTGGCCTGACCTATCAGGACGACAGCTTCATCGATAACGGAAACAACGCAACCCTGCCAAGCTTCACCAGGATTGATGCAGCGGCTTTCTATGACATCTCGGATAAACTGAGAATCCAGGTGAATATAGAAAATCTGACCGATGAGCTCTACTTCCCGAACGCTCACAGCACGCATCAGGCTACTGTGGCCGCACCCATCAATGCACGTCTCGCGCTTAGCGGACGCTTCTAGTTTATCTCTAGAGCAGGATGCCCAACTCAGGTATGGGACCGAATCCAGTCAAATCATCTGAATAAAAAAGCTGGTTTGACAGGGTTTGGCCCCGTATTTATCAAGCTACTCAGGCCTCGCCGGCTTCCTCACCTTCCCTTTTGGCGGCTGAATCATCCAGCAGAGACTTGAGTTCACCGCTCTGGTACATATCTGTCAGGATGTCGCAGCCACCTACCAGCTCGCCGTCGACGAACAGCTGTGGAAAGGTCGGCCAGTCGGAGACTTTTGGCAGGTTGGCGCGAATTTCAGTATTAGACAGAATATCCACGTAAGCGAACTTCTGCCCGCAGGCCATCATGATCTGCACTGACTGGGCAGAGAACCCGCACTGGGGCGCATTGGGGTTACCCTTCATGTAAAGAATGACAGGGTTATTGGTGATCTGGTCACGAATGACGTTTTCAATGGCGTTTTCTTCACTCATGGTAAATCCTGATTGTCGGGGGCTGAAATAAAAAAAGTGGGCGCATTCTACTCGATTTCAAGCTAATACGCAGAATTTTTATTACTGGATGCCCTGTTAACCCCTTATTAAATAGTGGGTTATTAACAAATCTGCTCTGTTTACCGGAAAAACCCTGTTAACTCCGGCGAAAGCTTAGAGGTCAGCCGGATTGCCATGAACAACCCTCCCTCCAACGAGAGTCATCAGGGAGCGTACCTGCTTTATGTCCTCATCGGGTACAGCGGCTTCATCAAAGTAATCCCGGTCAAGCACGACCAGGTCTGCCAGCATACCTGGTGCAATCGACCCCAGATCGTCTTCCTGCAAAAACCAGCGATTGGCCGCTGTATAAAGCTTCAGGGCTTCCTGGCGTGACAGTGTCTGACCCTCATTGATCAGTTCCCCGCGGGCATTCATGCCCGTAACAGCGTAGTACAACCCAAGCCAGGGATTCATCGGGGATATCTGCATACCGTCACTGCTCATGCCCATGGGAATACCGGTTTCAGCCAGCATACGGAAAGGAGGACCATTTTGCTCAGCTGTTCCCGTGATATAGCGCCAGCCACCCAGGACACTGACGCCACCGCCTAGGTTATTAAGCTTATCGGCATACTCTTCTGTGATAAAAGGCACATGGGCAACTACCCATCCAAGCTGGCTGATACCTTCTCCACCGATCTCGTTATGTACCTGCTCCCAGCCATCAATGATGACCTGGTAATCATTCCCAAACAGGGAATGGTTTTCATTACGCCATCCCGCTTCAGCCACCCGCCGGGTACCATTGAGCCACTCTTCCGTGGCATTGAAAATAATCGGACTGGTTCCGGCAGTAAACTCACCGATACCGGTAACGCGAAGCATGTCGTCCCCGGTTTCAGGAAAGACATTATCCAGGCGGGCCCGCAGTTGCGGTGTGGCCGGATCACCTTCCATATGCAGGAAATTAATGCGCACACGAGCCAGCATCCCTTGGTCTTGATGAAGTCTCTGTATGGCATGATATGAGCGATAGGGATCCATGTTCGCCGCACCATCAGCATCGGTACCTGTCAACGGGAATCCTCCCTGATCAAGATGGGTTGTGAGTCCCAGACCAACAGCATAGGCCATGGCATCTACCGTGCCGCGTATCTCGTCTTCAGGTGTCTGTAATTGACGCAGTGCATACAAAGTCTGCGTAGCAGGATTAGGTGCCTGGCCACCGGCAACTTCACCATTGTCACCGATCTCAATACCATGGGATTCAAAAAAGGCCTTACCCAGTGAATTGGTCACACCCGGTCCTGAAAAACTTTCCTGTATGTAGACAGGATGATCCGGCACGACTTCATCCAGTTCATCCAGCACAGGGAAACGCGGAGGACTGGGAGGTGCTGTAAACTGGTTGATACTGAACCCCCCAATTGCCGTGATCCATTCTCCCCGGGGCACTTCCTCTGCCCTCGTCCCCAGTGTTGCCAGCACCTCGGGGATGGACGTAGCGTTTTCCAGACGGGTGTCATAGCCAGGGCGCAACCCCAGCAGAATAATGTGATTGTGGTTATCAATGAGGCCAGGCACGACAGTGCCACCTTTCAGATCGATGATTTCAGTACAATCCCCGATTGGCTGGATATCATTGCCCACGTCGACAAAACGCCCACCGGAAATACGGGCAGAATTCACGATAGCGTCAACATCATCCATGGTGTGGATGACACCATTGACCAGCAAAAGATCATCCACCGGCAAACATTCAGGTGTCGCTACTGCAGGTGCCTCCTGCATAACTTCCTGGCCACACCCGCTCAGTAAAGTGGTTAGAAGAAAGAGTAAAAGAGGACGACCTGGTAAAACATTTCTGTCGCAAAAGTTCATATCTAACCCCGACTATGATATTGGCAATAACAAACGAGTATATAGCGACCACAGAGCATGACAATCAAACAAAGAGCGGATTACGCTACAAAACCAGAAAAACCTCACCCTGTAAATGCAGTGAGAGTGTTACCTGGTTTTGTCTGCTGATCCCCAACCACCACCGCCTGGTGTTTTCAGTGTCAAACGGTCACCCGCCTCCAGAAGAATAGAGGTTTTACCCGGCAACACCTGGTCATTGAGCAGATTAACACCCGCCATACCCGACTCTCCCTCCCCGAGCCCCCATGGTTTGTGATGCCGCCTTTCTGTTAGCAGGCTCAGTTCTGCAGGCTCCAGGAATTCATACTCCCTGACAAGACCATCTCCTCCCGGGTGTTTGCCTGCTCCACCACTGCCTGTCCGGATTTCATAGCGGTTGACCCTGAGCGGATAATGCATCTCGAGACTTTCCACCGGAGTGTTGAGTGTATTGGTCATATGGGAATGTTTCGCACTTAATCCCGAAAAGTGTGGCCCTCCACCGTGACCGCCGGCCAGCGTTTCATAATAGTCCCAGTGACCACGTTTGGACCTGGCGCCCATGGCGACATTGTTCATGCTGCCCTGGCTCGCTGCCGGAATCCTGTCCGGCAATGCCTGTTGCAAAGCCCCCAGCACCACATCAACGATGCGGGTAGAAGTTTCCACATTACCCGCGGCAACAGCTGCCGGTGGCCTGGCATTAACCAAAGACGCTTCAGGTGCAGAAATGGTGACCGGGCGAAACAGCCCGGCGCAGGCAGGTGCGTAATCCGGCATCAGGCACCGGAAACAGTAATACACCGCCGCAGCGACAACTGGTAGGGGACAATTAATATTGCCGGGTACCTGATCATCTGTACCGGTGAAATCCACTATAATGCCTGAGCCGGAAATACCAAGCCTGACCCTGATAGCGATATCGACATGACCAAGCCCGTCATCATCCATAAAGTCCTGGAAGTGGTACTCTCCCGCTGGTATCTGCGCCAGGCTTGCTCGCGCCACCCGCTCGCCGTAGCTATTGAGTTCACGCAGCCCATTCTGGAAGTCTTCAACACCAAGCTGCTCCACAAGCTCGCACATCCGCTGCACACCGGTATTAACCGCACTGACCTGGGCCGCCATATCTCCGTCCAGGTGATAGTCGGCCACCTGCCCGTGAATACCCTGTAGCTGAGCCCAGAGGGTTTCATTCAATTGCCCCTGTTGCATGAGGAATTCAGGCGAAATAACAATCCCCTCCTCTTCCAGTTTGTGTGTAATGGGCATGGACCCGGGAGAGTCCGATCCTATATTGGCATGATGGGCCCGGTTCACCGCAAAGCCCTGAAGCTCTGCCGATACAAACACGGGTGCGACAACGGTCACATCGGGCAGATGCGTGCCGCCCAGGTAGGGATCATTGAGAACCAGCACATCCCCAGCCTGCCACTGGAAACGGCTGACGATGTCTGCCATGGCATAGGCCATGCTGCCCAGGTGAACCGGAATATGGGCGGCCTGGGCACACAATTCTCCATGGCGATCAAACAGGGCACAGGAATAATCCAGCCTATCCTTGATATTGGGAGAAAACGCTGTCCGTCTCAAAACAACTCCCATCTCGTCACAAACGGACTCCATGCGGGAAACGAAAAGACTGAGCTTAATGGGATTCATAGAGGAAGCATAAAGGCAAAAGCCAAAAGCTGAAAGCAATGCAAGCACATCTTTCCCCATTAACCTCAAGCTTAATAGTTTCATCCTTTTAGCTTTCAGCTTTTGGCTTTAGTCCTGAACATCCGCTGTACAGAACTTGCGGGCAGGAGCCGCATTCTTTAAAATTCATGCCTTTCCCGGGCAGCAACAGCTGCCTGTTTTCTTTTCAGGGGACAGAAAATGTCTGACAATCATGCGTTGATGCACACCTACAACAGAATTCCTGTGGACTTTGTTCGCGGTGAAGGTTCATGGGTCGTTGATTCAGAGGGTAAACGCTATCTGGATGCCATCAGCGGCATCGCCGTATGCGCCCTTGGCCATAGCCATCCGGGGTTTATCAAGGCTGTTCAGGATCAGGTAGCCACGCTGGTTCATACCTCCAATCTGTATGGCGTTCCCTTGCAGGCTGAGCTGGCAGAAAAGCTGTGTGAAGCGTCAGGCATGGACAGGGTATTCTTCTGCAACTCCGGGGCAGAAGCCAACGAAGCAGCCATTAAGATTGCCCGCATGCATGGCCATAATCATGGCATTGAGGTACCAGGAGTGATCGTGATGGAGGGGGCATTCCACGGCCGAACCATGGGCGCCCTGACGGCCACCCACAGCAATCGTCACCAGGGCGGCTTTGCCCCGTTTCTGGATGGTTTTCACCGTGTTCCTTTTAACGATGTTGGCGCCGTCGAGAACACTGTAAAAGCGAATCCGGACATTGTGGCTATTCTTGTAGAACCCATCCAGGGAGAAGGTGGTATCGTCTTACCCGCTTCTGACTACCTCAACAAACTCCGGGCAATTTGTGATGATAACGACATGCTGCTGATGCTGGATGAAGTCCAGACAGGAAATGGTCGCACGGGTAAATACTTTGCCTTTCAACACAACGGTATTCTTCCCGATGTTATCTCCACCGCCAAAGGTCTTGGTAACGGTTTCCCCATTGGTGCCTGCCTGGCCAGCGGCAAGGCGGCAGAAATTTTTCAGCCGGGACATCATGCCACGACGTTTGGCGGCAGCCCACTTGCCTGCGCCGCTGCAATTGCCGTTAATGATGCATTGCTTGGTGAAAACCTGCTGGACAATGCATTAGTCCAGGGTGATCGCATCAAATTCGGACTCAGTATGCGTCTGCAAAATGCTGCCCATGTGGTATCCGTCCGTGGTACCGGCCTGATGATCGGTATTGAGCTGGACAGGCCCTGCGGGGAACTGGTGGAAGCCGCGCGGCATCAGGGACTTCTGATCAACGTGGCATCCGGTAATGTGGTCCGCCTGGTACCGCCATTGAATATCAACGAAGAAGAAAGCGACCTCATCATCGAAAAGATCAGCGCACTGATCCAGGATTTAACACAATGAGCACAAGACATTTCCTCACCCTGCTGGATATTTCTTCCCAGGAGTTCAGGGATATCATCAGCCGTGCCAGCGAACTCAAGGACATGCTCTCGGAGGGCGTGCCCCATGAGCTTATGAAGAACAGGGTCCTGGCCATGATTTTTGAGAAATCCTCGACACGTACCCGCGTCTCCTTCGAGGCGGGTATGAGCCAGATGGGCGGTTCCGGTCTGTTCCTTTCCCCCCAGGATACCCAGCTGGGACGCGGTGAACCTGTTGAAGATACCGCACGGGTCCTGTCACGCATGGTTGATGGCATCATGGTGCGCACATTCGAACATGAAAAAATCGAGCGCATGGCTGATTTTTCCAGTGTGCCGGTGATCAATGCCCTCACGGATGACTACCATCCCTGCCAGCTTCTGGCAGACATGCAGACCTATTTCGAACATCGTGGTGATATCCAGGGCAAGACAGTGACCTGGATCGGTGATGGCAACAACATGTGTAACTCCTATATCAATGCGGCTCGCCAGCTGGACTTTGAACTGGTCGTGGCCTGCCCTGAAGGCTATGACCCGATGGCATCGCTGGTGGAAAACAACAGCGACCGGGTCAGGATAGTCCGCACTCCTGAACAAGCGCTTCCCGGCTCTTCCCTGGTGGTGACAGATGTCTGGGCATCCATGGGACAGGAAGATGAACGGCTCAGGAGGGAGCAGGACTTTGAAGGGTATGAAGTCACCCTGGAACTCATGGCACTGGCCAATGACGATGCCCTGTTCATGCACTGCTTGCCAGCCCACCGCGGAGAGGAAGTCAGTGCAGAGGTACTCGATGCCCCCGATTCCATTGTTTGGGATGAAGCAGAGAATCGGCTGCATGCCCAGAAAGCCTTGCTGGAATTCCTGATGTGTTAGGCTTGGCTGTGGTCGCCCGGGGTTGCCACTTCTGCTATTTATAGACCAACAGGGTTTGTCCTGGCTCATTGCACTGGTAACTTGTCACTTTCCCATGAATACATTGCTGGCACTCAAGAACATCCATTGTCGCTATGATGACCAGGTTATCATCGACGACCTGAGCTTCAGTGTCGAAAAAGAACAGATTATCAGCCTGCTCGGCCCCAGTGGCTGCGGCAAGACAACGGCACTCAGGGCCATCGCCGGACTGCATGATATTGAAGGCGGTGAAATTCTCCTCGATGGCCAGTGCCTGAGCAATGCCGGCGCTACTACCCCACCGGAACAGCGCCATATCGGCATGGTTTTTCAGGACTATGCCCTGTTCCCCCACCTCAATGTTAGAAAAAATATCGCATTTGGCCTCCATGGCCAGGACAGAGAAGTGGTTGAAAAAACAGTCCTGCAACTGCTGGCTCTGGTGCGACTGGAAGACCACGCAGAGAAATTTCCCCATCAGCTTTCCGGAGGGCAGCAACAGCGAGTCGCCCTGGCCCGGGCACTGGCACCTGCCCCAAAAATCCTCCTCATGGATGAACCCTTTTCAAATCTGGACACGGAAATGCGTCGTAGTCTGAGCCGGGAAGTCCGCGACATCCTCAAGGAGAGAAAAATCAGTGCCATTCTGGTCACTCATGACCAGGAAGAGGCTTTTACTGTTGCCGATGAAACCGGTGTCATGCTGGAAGGGGATTTACAGCAATGGGGACGAGCCACAGACCTCATTGAAAACCCCGCCAATGACTTTGTTGCAAGATTTCTGAGTCGTAGCTAGTTTTTTCAAAACACTATATATAGTGTTACTCTCAAAAAAGCTTATGCTGCATTTCTGTGCATTTGCGTCCCTTCATCGGGGTCAAACCATACAGGATCCACTATAAGACACTGAATCTGATGGATTTCCATGGCATTCGCGTTTATATCTGTTTTGCCCGCTGCTGGTGCAATGTCACATTTTTTTTGTTACCCCTTATTTATCCACAGCGGTATATACCCAACTACTCACAATTTATCCACATCAAAAACACACATTATTGGCTTGCATATAGCAAAAACTACCTGATATAGTGCGTAAACAATAAATTTACACAATATATTGTGCTTCGAAAATATCTTGGGTACACTGAGCAGGTGTAGCCAAAGAGAAAATAATCAATGTTTACCATTGGTTAAAAGGCAAAGCTAGAAGAGGCTTTACCTGACAGAAAGCACAAATCAGGGGATGCAAGAGACCAGGTGGAATATCAATTCAGGGAATATTTTCAGCGTTTTTACCCAAAAACTGCACGTACCCCCGAATTATCACCCCCTTCCCTGATCACGCTTGAGAGTTTATCCACAGGCTTTCAGCGAGAAAATCGGGATTTCGCTCAAACACAACATCTTGTGTTTGGGAAATCCGGGCCTACCAGGCCCCTCTTCCGGTAAATCCACACCGGAAACAAGAGGCTCTTACACGTAATACCTGTATTGGCGCGATGCCGGGCATCGTCCATGGTGATGTAGCAATCTTGTAGCCTTATATAGATTAATGAATGTGACGGCTGATCCAGCCGGGATTCACAGTAACAGCAGGAACATTAGAAGTATTAGAAACATCAGGGACATAGGAATTTTTGGCAGTATCCAGTCCTGGAGAAGCATCACGAGACTTGGCAAGAAACCGGAAAGCGGGCGCCAAAAAAGCCTCCGACAACGCCGAAAGGCAGAAATTGCAAGACCAAACAAGGGCTCTTAAGCCCACAAGCAGTGAAACGCTGCTGAAATATCAACTGGAACGATAACAAGAGACAAAATACCGGAGTTAATCAATGCAACCTGAAGTTGAATCATCCTCATCCCCGTCCCCTGCTGCTCCACAGCCTCAGGAAAATACCGACAGTTCCATTTCTGCGATGGCTCCAGGCACATTAAGAGTCATCAAGCGCAATGGCGCTGTCGTTGGCTATGATCCATCAAAAATTACTGTGGCCATAACCAAGGCGTATATCGCAGAGGAAGGCGGCAATGCCGCGGCATCCAGCCGTATCCATGAAACCGTGGAACGAATGGCTCGGGAAATTTCAGAAACCTTCAAACGCCGCATGCCTTCAGGTGGCAGCATTCACATTGAAGAAATCCAGGACCAGGTAGAACTCATGCTGATGCGCTCCGGTGAACACAAGGTTGCCAGGAGCTATGTGATCTATCGCGCTGAGCGTGCCCGCGAACGCGAGGAAAGCCGGGGTGTCCAGGCTGAACAATCCCAGGATTCCGGCATCACTGTCACCATGGATGACGGCTCAAGTCGCCCGCTGGATACCGCCCGGCTGCGTACGGTCATCTTTGAGGCCTGCGAAGGACTGGACGATGTCAATGGTGACGCACTCTATGATGAAACCCTAAAAAACCTCTATGACGGAGTTAAACACAGTGATGTCCAGGTTTCCCTGGTGATGACTGCCCGCACCCTCGTTGAGCAAGAGCCCAACTACAGTTTCGTCGCAGCGCGTCTCCTGCTGGACAGCCTGCGCAGCGAAGCTCTTACCTTCCTGGGAGTGGCCGAAAGTGCCACCCAGTCAGAAATGCATTACAAGTATGCCACTGCCCTGAAATCCTACATCCAGAAAGGCGTGGAACTGGAACTGCTCTCCCCCCATCTCCTGGAATATGACCTGGACCGCCTTGGCGAAGCCCTGAAAGCCGATCGGGATGAACAGTTTACCTATCTTGGTCTGCAGACCCTTTATGACCGTTACTTCATTCATAGTGATGGTACCCGTTTCGAGCTTCCCCAGATCTTTTTCATGCGTGTGGCCATGGGCCTTGCATCCAATGAAGAAAACAGGGAAGACTGTGCCATTGAGTTCTATAACCTACTCTCCAGCTTTGACTACATGGTGTCCACCCCCCAGCTGTTCAACTCCGGCACCCTGCGTCCACAATTATCGTCCTGCTTCCTGACGACCGTCCCTGATGATCTGAGCGGGATCTACAATGCCATTCATGACAATGCCATGCTCTCCAAATGGGCAGGCGGTCTCGGCAATGACTGGACTCCTGTACGGGCCCTGGGTGCCTACATCAAGGGCACCAATGGCAAGTCCCAGGGTGTTGTCCCTTTCCTGAAAGTAGTCAACGATACAGCCGTTGCAGTAAACCAGGGAGGCAAGCGCAAAGGCGCCGTCTGTTCCTACCTGGAATCCTGGCACCTGGACATTGAAGAATTTCTCGAGCTTCGCAAAAACACGGGTGACGATCGTCGTCGTGCCCATGACATGAATACAGCCAACTGGATTCCAGACCTGTTCATGAAGCGTGTTTTCGAAGACCGGGAATGGACGCTTTTTTCGCCAAATGAGGTCCCTGACCTGCATGACCTACATGGCAAGGCCTTCGAGGAACGCTATGAGCACTATGAAAAAATGGCCAGGGAGGGCGCGCTCTATGTGCACAAAACCATCCAGGCCAAGGACCTCTGGCGAAAAATGCTTTCCATGCTGTTTGAGACGGGCCATCCCTGGATTACCTTCAAGGATTCCTGCAACACCCGTTCACCCCAGCAGCACGTAGGGACAGTACACTCGTCCAACCTGTGTACAGAAATCACCCTGAACACCAACAAGGATGAAATCGCGGTGTGCAACCTGGGCTCTGTCAACATGGTCAACCATGTCAGCGAGAATGGGCTGGACCGTGACAAACTGCGTGAGACTGTTCATACCGCCGTACGCATGCTTGATAACGTTATCGATATCAACTACTACTCCGTCCCTCAGGCGAAGAACTCGAACATGAAGCATCGCCCCGTTGGACTGGGCATGATGGGCTTCCAGGATTCCCTGTATCTCCAGAACATCCCTTACAGCTCACAGGATGCAGTCAAGTTTGCTGACAACTCCATGGAGGCCATCAGCTACTACGCCATTGAAGCCTCCACCCTCCTGGCAGAGGAGCGCGGCACCTATGAGACCTATGAGGGATCTCTGTGGAGCCAGGGGATACTGCCCATCGACTCCCTGCAGAAACTGCGGGAAGAGCGCGGTGATCAGTACCTGGAGGTGGATTACAGTACTACCCTGGATTGGGACAGTATGCGTGACAGAGTGAAAACAAGCGGCATGCGTAATTCCAATGTTATGGCCATTGCGCCGACGGCAACAATAGCCAATATTACCGGTGTCTCCCAGTCCATTGAACCGACCTACCAGAACCTGTACGTAAAATCGAATCTCTCCGGTGAATTCACCGTGGTCAACCCCTACCTGATCAAGGACCTGAAAGAAGAGGGTTTATGGGACAGCGTCATGATCAACGATCTGAAATATTACGACGGTAGTGTGCAGAAGATTGACCGCATTCCGGAACGTCTGAAGACCCTGTATGCCACGGCCTTTGAAATCAGTCCCCAGTGGCTGGTGGAAGCGGCAAGCCGCCGACAAAAATGGATCGATCAGGCCCAGTCCCTGAACCTTTACATTGCAGAAGCCAATGGCAAGAAACTGGATGTGACCTACAAAATGGCCTGGTTGCGTGGCCTGAAAACCACTTACTACCTCCGCGCCATGGCGGCCACAAGCACGGAAAAATCCACTGTCAATTCCGGCACGTTGAACGCTGTCTCAGCCAATGCGCCCGAACCGGCCGCTGCAGGTCCGGCAGAGGTGCCCCAGGCATGCTCTCTTGACGATCCGGATTGTGAAGCCTGTCAGTAACAACCAGCAGACTTCGAAGACAGTTAACACTGATACGAAAGACACAAAAGAAAAGAATCAAGAGGTAAACCTTTATGTTGTCATGGGAAGAGCTAAACGCTGACGAAAACGCACCGGTACAGGCACCATTCGTTGATGAAACCCCGACACCTGTTCAGGATGCAGCACCATCCCCGGATGAGGCCTTTGAAGCAGAGCCAGCGTCGCAGGAACAGGCAATTCGGAATGAAGCAGCCCTGAGCGGCAATGAAACAGCCCTGAGCGCCGATGCAGGCCAGGATACCGCTCATCCTGATGTCGGTGATGTACCTTCCGTTGAGTCCCTGGAAATCGACAATGAGCTCAGTGCGGTGGAACTGGCCCAAAAAGCCGTGGCTGAAATGGATTATACCGATGGACAGGAAGAACTGGCCGGCACCGCTGAGAGGGTCACCGTAGACCAGAAGCAGATGATCAACTGTCGTGCTGACCTGAACCAGCTAGTCCCCTTCAAATATGACTGGGCCTGGCAAAAATACCTGGATGGCTGCGCCAATCACTGGATGCCACAGGAAATTAACATGAATGCGGATGTTGCCCTGTGGAAGAGGCCCGATGGCCTGACTGAAGATGAACGGATTATCGTAAAGCGGAACCTCGGATTTTTCTCCACAGCCGATTCCCTTGTCGCCAATAACCTTGTGCTGGCCATCTACCGTCTGGTCACGAATCCCGAGTGTCGCCAGTACATCCTGCGGCAGGCATTTGAAGAGGCAATCCATACGCATGCCTACCAGTACTGCATTGAGTCTCTGGGCATGGACGAGGGTGAGATCTTCAACATGTATCACGAGATTCCTTCTGTCGCGAAAAAAGCCTCCTGGGGCCTGAAAAACACCAAGGAAATCTCCGATCCGACATTCAATACCGGTACACCGGAAACTGACAAGCAGCTGCTGCAGAACCTCATCGCGTTCTATTGCTGCCTGGAGGGTATCTTTTTCTACTGTGGCTTCACCCAGATTCTTTCCATGGGCCGCCGCAACAAGATGACCGGAACATCCGAGCAGTTCCAGTACATTCTGCGTGACGAATCCATGCACCTGAATTTCGGTATCGATATGATCAACCAGATTAAACTCGAAAATCCTCACCTGTGGGATGACGACATGAAGCAGACAGCTACCCAGATGATCCTGGAGGCGACACAGCTGGAAATTGAATATGCCCGCGACACCATGCCACGAGGCGTACTCGGTATGAATGCGGCAATGATGGAGGACTACCTGAAATTCATCGCCAATCGTCGTCTGGCCCAGATCGGGTTACCGGAGCAGTTTTCCGGCGTACAGAATCCGTTCCCATGGATGAGCGAGATTATGGACCTGAGAAAGGAAAAGAACTTCTTTGAGACCCGCGTTATCGAATACCAGACCGGCGGTGCATTAAATTGGGACTAAACCGTTAGGGGAAACTTCTGCGCCCAGCATATCCTTGCCGGAAAGTGGCTCGGACTGGTTTCGCTAGTAACGTTTCCTGATTATTGGAGTTGAGCCTGGAATCTGGAACCTGGAAAGAAATGTAGTAAACAGGGTACTTCTGAATGGCTGGATTTACCCAACAATACAGGCAATATAAGGAATCAATCCTATGGCCGACAAGAAAGACGTGGAGCAAAACGCGGAACAGACCCTGATTACCCTCGACCAGCTAAGCCAGACGCTGGAAGTGATGACCTGTGTCGTGGACCGCCTCAAGCAACATCTGACCCGTCAGATGTCACTGAATGCCGAAATGTTTCACGATGAAGAGAAAGTGAAGAAGGCGGAAGCTGAAGAACGTGCCAAGGCATCCCGTCAGCTACAGCAGGAAAGCTTCGTCGTGGAAATCAGCCAAAAAGAACTGGAGGAAGGCAGCGACCCGAACAAAACAGTTCACTAGTTGCCAGGCCTTCATCAGGGTCCCTGCCTTACAGAGTATCCTGCACTATAGTGAAACCGGAAACGTTTCAGGGAACTTTTTCCGGTTTTTTTATGCCCTGGGTTTTGATCGGACTTTTTTACCAGCTTAACCTGCCTGACCACATCTCCCTGTGCTAGTATCTGCCCCATGGGCATCAAGAAAATCAAACATGAAAAAGAACTGCTGCACGAAGCCATTCGGGTTGGATCTGCCTATTTTGAAAAACGTGGCGCAGGCAAATTTGACCCGGATGATCATGCAGACATCAAGGTAAGAGCCATATACACCCTGCTCGTGAGGGACAAGTTGATTTCACCCCTGGCAAAAAACCAGGAAGATGTCATGCACATGAAACATAAACTGGCGCTGTGGATACAAAGAACCCTGCCAGACAATCATCCGTTGAAAGCTGAATAAGCCAATTACCGATGCGCCTTCTGTCTACACTGCTTTTACTTGGTGCCTGTTCACTTTGTAGTGCCGCAGAAACCCTTCCCCCCCTTGAGACGACAACCAGCTCATTGACGCCTGCTATCAGCATGGTGGATACACTCTCTCCGGATATCTCAATCGACGTCGGGGCTGTAGTAGAGACCACCGCGTCCATTACCTATAGTTTCAGTCGCGAGGATTTTGACAATCCCCTGGTCGAGATCAGGACTTCTCTGGGATCAATGGTACTGGAACTGTTTCCTGATGAAGCCCCGCGCACCGTAGAAAACTTTATCGGTCTAGCAGAAGGAACAATGCCCTGGATTGATCCTGACACCGGCCTGGAAGTCATGCGCCCGTTTTATGATGGTCTGGTATTCCACCGTATAATTGACGGCTTCATGATTCAGGGAGGAAGCCCTACCGGCCTGGGTGATGGATCACCGGGATTCAGTTTCCCGGATGAAATCAATGCACGCAGTCTGGGCCTGGACAAGATGCAGGTTTTCGATGATCAGGGTAGACCCCATCCTATCCTGGCTATTCGCAACCAGCAGGATTTCCAGGAAAAAATACTTGCTCCCCTTTATGCGCAAATGGGCATTACCAGCGAACAGCAGCTTGAGGATAAAATTGACGAAATTGATCAGCGTTTAAGAAATATGTCGGTGAAGGAAAGTTTCGAAAACCTTGGTTATCGATATACGGAGCGGGTAATTTCACGCATGCCTGTGCGCGGTGTAATCGCCATGGCCAACAGCGGCCCGAACACCAATGGCTCACAGTTTTTTATCAATCTTGGGGACTCTGACTGGCTGGCCGGAAAACATACTGTTTTTGGCAAGGTCAGGGCCGGATTGGATGTTCTGGATGCCATTGGCAAAGTCACCGTCGATAACCAGAATCGCCCCGTGGAAGATGTCATCATTTTATCCATCCGGCTGATCACCATTTAATACAAACAAAAAGGAAGTAATACCAACAATGACCAACAACAAAGCCACCAACGTTGTCTGGCATGAAAGCCGGGTAGACAGGGAAACACGTGAAAAAAATTTCAGCCAGAAAGGAGCGACATTATGGTTTACAGGTCTTAGTGGCTCAGGCAAGAGCACGCTGGCCTTCACGCTTGAACATAAGCTGATCGAGCTTGGATATCAATGTTATGTGCTCGACGGGGATAATATCCGTCATGGCCTGAACAAGAACCTGGGGTTTTCTGACGAAGACAGGGTAGAAAACATCCGTCGTGTTGGTGAGGTATCTCGCCTGTTTGCCGATGCCGGCATGATCGTCCTTTCCAGTTTCATATCCCCTTTCCGGGATGACCGGCGTATGGTGCGAGAGATCCACCAGCAGGATGACCTTTCTTTCATTGAAGTCTATATGGATACTCCCCTGGATATCTGCGAGGATCGCGATCCCAAGAAACTGTATGAAAAAGCCCGTCGTGGGGAAATCAAGAATTTCACTGGCATCGACTCCCCTTATGAAGTTCCGGAAAAGTCCGAACTCCAGGTAACTCCCGGCTCATCACCGGAAGAAAGTGCTGAAAAGATCATTGAATACCTGATATCAAACCAGGTTCTGGAAAAGTCCTGATCGGCAAATTACCAATTAATCAACCCCTTCTCCCGGATAGTTCATTCCCCCCTGCAATCAAAGCCCCCTGTTACTGCCGAAGTGACCTGCCCTTTAGTGAATGCTGCGGGGCGCCAACTGATGACAGGTCACCTCCGATGGGAATAGTGACGAAGGAAAATTTTTTAACACCTGAGCAGTGTGCCGAGCTGGTTCACCTGATCGAACAGAAGGAGGTGATGCCCTTCAGGGTCAGGGACAGGGATAACAATATTCACCCTGACCCTACGCGTGTGTGCAAATGGATAAAAATGGAAGACAGCCAGCACGTCCTGGATGACCTGGTTGCCCGCGCCCTGGAAGAGCAGGTTGTGCCGGTCACCGGCGTGTCCGTTGAATTCTACGAAGAACCCCAGCTACTTAAATACACCCCCGGCGGATTCTATAAATACCACACTGATAATGGTTACCTGGTACCGGGACAGATGGGCTGGCGCAAAGCCGTTGACAGGACATCAGCCTGCTGATTTATCTCAGTGATGATTTTGAAGGTGGGGAGTTGCACTTCAAACGACTGAACTAGTCGCTGTGGCCAAAAGCCGGCATGCTGGTCTGGTTCCCCTCTGATTTCCGTTTCGAACATATGGCCAAACCGGT
>Ga0255776_10000087_pt1 | contig 92357 bp, 65 predicted proteins | sample 071ome_19_FD_179974 | JGI IMG/M metagenome (GOLD analysis project Ga0255776, IMG submission 179974) | Coastal salt marsh microbial communities from the Groves Creek Marsh, Skidaway Island, Georgia - 071413AT metaG (version 2) | ecosystem: Environmental > Aquatic > Marine > Intertidal zone >...
AATGGAAGGATCTTTCATCGCCCTTCGGTATTCGCCGGCAATCAGGTTCTCCATGAATTCCAGAGCGGCGTTCAGCGCGCGTCCCAATTCGCTGGATGCCGTTGAAGGAACCGTAAAATCAATCACGGACTTCCCTGTTGAAGCCCTGTTTCGGCCCAACATGGATGCGTGTATATCACCAGAAAGCAACACAGCGTCGTGCCCGGCAAACAGGTCGATCATTTCTTGACGGTAGGATGGAAAACCGGACACTTCATCAGCGTTCATCAAAAATGGAATTTTAAATTCATCCGGAATCTCCTGCGATACGATGCGTTCTCCGATCTGATCCCCCACAATTCTTCCCCTACGCGGCAATTCCACATCATCGGGAAGATCAGCGAGGTTGAGCATGATGGGCGTAAAAGGTGATGAACTGCACACCAAACGCCATTTTGCACCGCGTTGAACACTGGTGCTCAATGCATTCTTCAGAAAAGATTCCTGTGTTTCACCATAAAAACTTTCGTCCTTGCCGAGCAGCCCCCCGGTACTGCGAAACGCCTGGTATTGAAATCCAGCCAACAATTGATAGGACGGATCAACCACCTGATATCTCGAGCCAAGTTCTGTAAAGTGAGCCGCTTTCCCAATGAGGAAATAGGAAACCCCACGCCGCAGAGTGCCGATTGTCTCCTGAGATATGGGCGCCGGGAAACCTGCCGATGTGAAAAGAAAATTGATCCATGTTGCCGACATCGGTTGATTGACTGCGTTGAGCGCATACTCTTCGGGTGAAGTTTCTGGTTCCATCCCTGCAGGCAAAGTCGACAACTCCCGGGCTGTCTGGTCATGTATGAGGGCTTGGAGCACTTCCGCAAAAGTGAGGCCTTCAAATGAAGTCCCTTGAAATGCGGGATTGGGGATATCGAAGTTTTCTTCGGGCTCCCCGAAATAGGAGACACTTTGCCCAAAGAGAACATAAGGATCCAACTGGTCGCGGAACACGTCAAAGGTACCGGCTCCAAAGACTGTATCGACGGCCAGTTTTGTGAACGTTTCTTCCATGACAATTCCACCAGGGAAGGCGTCCTCCGGAATGATGTGATCCTGACGAAAAGTTCGATTATCCGTCATGATCAGGTCCAGATTGGATCCAAAAGAAAGTGTCCGGTAGATTCTGGTGTTCGGAAAAAATATGCTTTCATTGATTTCAAACCGCATACCGGCATCATCCAGGCCGATATTGCATGGAATATACTCCAGCCAAGCCTGCTCGGCATGCCGCTTGCGATCTTCATCCAGCTCATCAACCTTACCGTCAAAATAGGTCGCCGTCGCGCCATGATGATCCCCTGAGAATTCATGGTCATCCCAGATCACGACCCAGGGAAACAATTCGTGGGCACGCATCAGAGGCGCATCGGTGCGGTAGGTTTTGTAAAGGTCCCGGTAATTGGAAAGTGATCGGGCTGCTCGAGAGTTACCAAGTGAAATAGCTCCGGATGCATTGGAAAACTCCGTGCGTCGAATATCCGATTGTGTTTGAATGCCTGGATCCGCGGTCGTTTCGTAAATGTAATCCCCCAGATGAACGACAAAATTCAACGAGTCCGACTCCTGGTCCACCAAATGCTTCAATGTATTGTAATAACGTCCGCTGTAATCAGCACAGTTCAGCACGGCAAACGACACCTCCTGATCACTGTCCGGCGCAGGAGCTGTTCGGGTTCTTCCGACCGCGGAGAACACAGGGCCATTCCCGGTCTCGTAACGGAACTGATAATAATAATAAGTATCAGGCATCAGGGATTCCACCCGGACCTTGACACACCCATCATGAACACTGGTCGCAAGCAGAGTTTCGCCTTGATAAACATTGTTCCCGCTTAATTCCGCCGTAGCCCCCACTTCAATCTCCTGCTGTGATTCGGATACCACGGTGAGTCCAACCGGATGATCCAACGCCTCATCCCCATCAACCACACACCGTGTCCACAATACAACACTGCTGGATGTGGGATCACCCGAAGCCACCGATTGGGGAAAATATGAATTACCGATACCGAACACCTTCACATGCAACATTCCGAACATGCAAATGGCGGCACAAATCAATAAAAACCTCTCCGTTCTCACCTGTTGGAGCATGGCTGTATCAATTGTTTTTTTAAGCTCATATCGGCCCGTTCAGGATGTCCTCACGGGAATGACGCATTAGGTGTGCCTCAACTTGACGTACGAGACGGATATTCTTACCGTAAGCGTCATATTTCCATGAACAAATTGACCAAATTAATCTCCTCGAGTATATCGATCACATCCTTCCTGATGATCCTTTCAGGATCTCAGCTTCTGACTGCGGATTCCGGACGCCCTGAAAAAGCGGTTCCAGTCTTCAAGGACGGCGAGGCACAAGTGGTGGATCGGTTCAATGATCCCGACATGTGGATTCGACATGATCTTTGGGTGGAGACGGAGTTTGATTCCGACGGTGACGGAAAACTTGATCGTATGCATGTCGATGTAACCCGCCCCAGACAAACGGAAACAGAAGACCTGAAACTACCGGTCATTTATGTTACCAGCCCTTATTTCGCAGGAACAGCGGGCGCAGGCAGAGAATACTTTTGGGATCCCAGACATGAAGTAGGCACCCCTCCACCTGAGAGAAAGGTGGCTCCCGACATCACAAGGCGCGGAGAACGTCCGATCATCTCAAAAAGCCATACCAAAACCTGGGTTCCAAGGGGGTATGTCGTCGTGCATTCCTCATCTCCGGGCACCGGACTCTCCCAGGGTTGTCCCACCGTTGGGGGTGACAATGAATCTCTGGCCCCCAAAGCAGTGGTCCAATGGTTGACCGGTGATGCCAAAGGATACACCAGTCCGGAAGGTGACACGACAGTTGAAGCCTTCTGGTCAACCGGAAAAATCGGCATGACCGGCACTTCCTACAACGGCACGCTCCCACTGGCGGCGGCGACCACCGGAGTCAAGGGATTGGAAGCGATCATTCCCATCGCGCCGAACACTTCTTACTATCATTACTACCGTTCCAATGGACTCATTCGACATCCCGGCGGATACATTGGTGAAGACATCGATATTCTCTATGATTTCATCCACAGCGGCAACCAGGAGAAAAACGACTATTGTGATTGTGAAGTGCGCGACAAGGAAATGGCGCAGGGCTTTGACCGAGTCACGGGAGATTACAACGATTTCTGGGCCGGCAGGGATTACCTGAACGATCTCGGTCCAATGAAGGCCGCCACACTCATGGCACACGCGTTCAATGACTGGAATGTCATGCCGGAGCACAGTGTGCGCATTTACCAGGCCTTGAAGGAAAAGGGAGTGCCCGTGCAATCCTACTTTCATCAGGGAGGACATGGAGGCGAACCTCCTTTGAAACAGATGAACCGGTGGTTCACTCGATACCTGCATGGCATCCAGAATAATGTTGAGAACGAGCCACGCGCCTGGATCGTCCGGGAAAACGCCGAGCGAGACAAACCGACTTCCTACTACGATTACCCCAACCCGGCCGCCTACCCGGTCACCCTGCATTTGAGTCCGGGAGCACCGGAAACCGGAAGTCTTTCGACAGAACCAGCAACCGATCCGGGTGAAGAAACACTCGTTGATAATTTTTCATTCAAAGGCGAATCGCTGGCACAAGCAGAATGGACGGAGCATCGTTTGATTTATGCCACTCCCACATTGAGCCAGGACATTCATTTGTCAGGCACGTCCCAGCTGAGCATTCGTGTTGCCAGCAGCAAAACGGCGGCAAACCTGTCGGTCTGGATGGTTTCGCTTCCCTGGAACAATAAAAAGAACGCCAAGATCACCGACAACATCATCACGCGCGGCTGGGCGGATCCGCAGAACCGGCATTCAATACGCGAAAGCAATCCATTGGTTCCCGGAGAATTTTATGAACTCAACTTCAGCCTGCAACCCGATGATCAAATCATCCCCAAGGGGCAACAAATTGCATTGATGATCTTTTCCAGCGATCATGATTACACCCTGTGGCCTGATCCCGGCACACAACTGACCGTTGACCTGGAAGCAACATCCATCACCATCCCGGTGGTAGGCGGCCGTGAAACTCTTGAAGAAGCTTTTGAGACAGAAGTAAAAGAGGAGAGTGACGCGGATGATGCTCCTCACGATGCGCATCCTTGAGACTCTTTTTGTTATGAATACGCAGTTGACACAGATTTAAACAGATAGCACAAAGTAAACCAAGAACCTTGCGAATCGACCCACTGTTGAAAAAGGCTTTATTTTTGCCCCTACATCTGCGCTCATCTGTGGATTAAAAACTAGAGCACGAACATCGCAAAAACTTAAACCCAGGAAACATTCTAAGATGAAAACATTTCTATGCATCATATCGACACTCATGGCGATTTCAGCCAAAGCTCAAACATGGAAGAAGCATGTCATCATGGAGCAAGGCCATTGCAATACGGCGGTCGCATTGGATGTGAGTGGTGACAAAGCTCTGGATGTCATTGCCAGTTTCAATGGCAGGGTCAGCCTCTTCATGGCACCTGACTGGAAACAGGAAATCATACTTCATCGTTTCATGGGAGGAAACGGTGGATGCATCCACAGCGCCGTGATGGATGTGGATGGTGACGGGGATCAGGACTGGGCGGGAACCCTGGCCAGCGCCCACCCATTTTGGCTGGAAAACCCGGGCAAAGAGGAAGCTGTCAAAGGAGCATGGACGCCCCGTATGATTGATCATGACATTACAGGCATTCATTGCCTGCTCACGTCCGATATTGATAATGATGGGATTGAAGATTTAATCATCAACAACTTTGAACCGGCCCGCGGGCTCTTCGATTCCATGGCATGGTTCAGCATTCCAAAAGATCCACTGACCGCCAGACAATGGGATCGGCATATTTTTGCCCAGGGTGACGCCAGAGGAGGAAGTCACTACATGGGGGCCGGTGATATCGATGGAGACGGGTGGAAAGAGATTGCGGTCGGTGCAAAAGGCGCCCCCTTCTCTGACGGTAATTGGTTCGCCTTCTGGACCAATCCGGGTGCACAAGGCGTCAAGGGCCCCTGGAAGAAAACAGTGCTGGCGGAAAAACAGACCGGAGCCACCAGCATGTTGCCGGGAGATGTCAATGGCGACGGCAAAGTCGATTGGGTGGCTTCAAGAGGGCACGGAACAGGCGTGTTATGGTTCGAAAATCCCGGATGGCAAATGCACTCTATTGATGATGAGATCAAATCGCCCCACAGCCTGACCGTGGCAGATCATGATCAGGACGGGGATTTGGATGTGGCAAGCTGCGGATACGGAAGTGAGTGGGTGCGCTGGTATGAAAATAACGGCAAAGGGCATTTCACCATCCATACCCTGGATGCTTCCCAGCAAAGCTACGATTTGAGATCCATCGACATGGACGGTGATGGAGATCAGGACCTCCTGAACGCCGGTCGCGGAACACGCAATGTGGTGTGGTATGAAAATCCGTTAAAGTAAAATTAAACCTTTGGGGGGACTTCCCCTCTTGATTCAAAGTATTCCTGAAGAAATGCCAAATCAGGTGCATCTTTCACTCGATGTGTCTTGGCTTTCATCCGCCAAAGCAATCTAGGTGACGCAAACGGAATTGCCACATCTTTAATGTTTCGAACAATTGTATCCTTGCTGGCTTCGGAGTAATCAATTCCACAAGCAGATTTCATCAAATCCACTATAATTTCATCCGCAACTCTAACAACAACGTATTCAGAGACGTCTCCCGCTACGAGATCCTTGACAGCCTGATCTGGAAGTGATTCGAGGGCTTTGTATACTTTAGACTCATTGGTAAGAGACGTATCAATCAGGAGGTCGATATCCCCAGTGAACCTACTTGCGCCCGAATAAATGACCGCAAAGCCTCCTATGACAATGTAGTTAGCCCCGAGATCATTTAACAATCGACACAGGTTTACCAGATCTTCCTCTGTCGGCGCTCTTGGAACTAACTCTGATCCGCTTTCTGAGCCCGCTTGATTGTCATTTTCATCATCCATTCATCCGCTTCCTCATGAGAGTTAAAACAATAGACTCCCGGATCACACATTCTAAAACCAGAGCGTTTAAAGATCTGCCTTCCGATTTCTTGAAGAATTAACGGGGAAGTTAATTTACGCCTTCCGACGGTTTTCCCGATTTTTTCCTCTACATTGATGACCGGGTAAATTTGATCATCCTGTTCCTGATTCATAGAATTAACTTAACCGGTTTGAAATAAAAATCCACATCCAAAAAAGCATTGAAAGCAGATAGCCTTCTTACTTTGCACACTAACCGGAAATCAATCGCTGATCCACCATACTCAAAGCATCATCGATTCCTTCGCAGAACCAATCCATTTCAGCTTCAGTCACGATCAGCGGCGGGACGACCCATATGCCGAATTTATCGGACGGCACATAGATGTTCTTCTCTTTGAACAAAAACTCGGAAACGTCTTTGACGATGGTTCGGGAGTATTTTTCGGTCGTTTTCCTGAGAGGTTCTTTGCTCTGCTGATCGGCCACCAGTTCCATGGTATAGAACAGCCCAACTCCCCGCACATCCCCAACGCATGGATGTTTATCAGCCAGTGAACGCAGTTTTGATTCCAGGTATTGGCCCTTTGTTTCCACCTCATTCAAGATGCCATCTTCCAGGAGCACATCCAAAGCAGCCAAAGCGCCAGCACATCCTAATGCATGTCCTGAGTAACTCTGGCCGTGACCAAAAATATGTTTATCAAAGGATGCGGACACTTTTTCAGAAAAGACCGTTGCAGTCAGCGGGCAATAGGCGCCCAGCGCTTTCCCCATGATGATGACATCCGGTTCAACATCACTGTGCTCAATGGCCAGTAATTTGCCGGTGCGTCCCATACCGGTCATGGTTTCATCCACGATCATCAGGAGCCCCCATCGGTCACAGATGTCCCGCACTCCTTTCAAATACCCCGGAGGCGCCGGAATGATTCCGTTGCTACCTACGACCGGTTCCAAAATGACGGCGGCCACCTTGTTGGAGCCGCCTTCATTTTCGATGATGTACTCCAGATAATTCAGGTTCTCTTCGACATAATTCTCAGGCGTGCCGAAGGGAGGTCGAAAGGCGTTTGCCTCTGGCGCGAAGACGACTCCGGGCACCGTCAAGGGTTCCTGAAACCAACGGCGGGGATCCCCGCTGACGGATGATGCTGAGGCCGTGGATCCATGCCACGATTTGTAACGCGAAATGATTTTATACGGGTAAGGATATTGCCCCGGCGCATCGGCATGTTGAATGCCACCTTCATGGAACATGCGATTGTATTGAAACAAGCGAGCCCCTTTGATGGCCGCTTCCACCGCGGCGGCTCCACTCTGGGCAAAATAAACCCGTTTATGGGAAGAACCGGGGGTCAGTTCCGCCAACCGACGGGCCAAAGCCCCGGTTGGTTCGGTTGCGAAATCATCGGTGACGTAAATCACCTTGTCCAGTTGCTGCTTAAGTGCGGCAATGACTTTGGGGTGATTGAATCCCAGGTTGATGCATTCATGAGCGCTGCGCAGATCGAAGATCCGACGTCCATCACTTGTATGAATCCAGCACCCTTCGGCACGTTCCACCGCAATAGGAGAGTAACCTTCCTGACTGGACCAGCACTGCATCATGTGCCGGGCCTGCTCATTGGCAAATTCAGGAGTTTCGGACATACCTTTGATCACGCTCTTTCACCCTGAGAATTGGAACGAAAAACTAAGCGTTCATGTTCAATCGATCAGCCACTTGTTGCACATCCTTATCACCGCGTCCGGACAGATTGGCGATGATGATTTTGTCGGAAGACATCTGCGGAGCGCGTTTAATCACGGCGGCCAGGGCATGACTGGATTCCAACGCTGGAATGATACCCTCGAGCCGCGCGAGTTTCATGAAGGCTTCCAGAGCTTTTTCATCGGTTGCATATCCATATTCCACCCGGTCATGATCCTTCAACCAGGCGTGCTCAGGCCCCACGGCAGCATAATCGAGACCTGCGGACACGCTGTGGGTCAGTTGAATCTGGCCGTGATCATCCTGAAGGATATAGGAGCGGGTTCCCTGCAAAACCCCCAAGGATCCACCCTGAAAGCGTGCAGCGTGCTTTTCCGGAAGGATTCCTTCCCCGCCCGCTTCGATGCCCAGCATCTTGACGTCCTCATCCTGAAGAAAGGGATAGAACAAGCCAATTGAATTACTTCCTCCCCCCACACAGGCCACCAATAAATCCGGAAGACGTGATTCCTTCTGCAGGATCTGCTCGCGTGCTTCATCACCGATGATGCGTTGGAAATTGCGAACCATCACCGGATAAGGATGAGCGCCATACGCCGTTCCCAGAATGTAATGCGTGTTGCGAACATTCGTCACCCAATCGCGCATGGCTTCATTGACGGCTTCCTTCAAAGTGCGTTGCCCCGCCTTGACGGGACGCACTTCGGCGCCCAGCATTTTCATGCGAAAGACGTTCAAGGACTGACGTTCACAGTCTACTTCGCCCATGTAAATAACACATTCCATCCCGAACATGGCGGCAACGGTTGCGGTTGCCACGCCGTGTTGTCCGGCGCCGGTCTCTGCAATGATCCGCGTTTTGCCCATGCGCTTTGCCAGGAGAATCTGCCCCATCGAGTTGTTGATCTTATGGGCCCCGGTGTGCAACAGGTCTTCGCGCTTGAGATAAATGCGCGCCCCACCCAATTCATTCGTCAATCGCTCTGCAAAATACAAGGGCGTTGGACGTCCCACGAACTCCTTGAGGTAGTAGTTCAACTCTTTCTGAAATTGCTGATCGGTCTGCGCCCTGAAATACTCCTGCTCCAATTCCATCAACGGATGCATGAGTGTTTCCGGAACATACCTTCCGCCATAAGGTCCGAAGTGGCCCTTGTCGTCAGGCTGATTCCAATCCATTGACTCAATCAATTTGCTTGCTGATTCCATTTTCGATGAATGCTGTTGTTGCGGATCACAGGGAGACCTCCCTAACCCGGTTCGCAAGACATTAACCGTCAATGGTGAGATAGGAAATGAAAATCAGGAGGAAGTTCCAATCAAGCAAAGGAGTAAACGAAAAGCGATCCGGGTATCGGTTCGCGGCTTTGCATGCGGATGCAGGTTTTACCATGGCTGAGCTGGGTAAATCCGCAAGACCGGGCCAATTGATCAATATAGGCATCGGAATGAGCGTAACGCCCCGTGGAACGCAGTTGAAACCCCGGTTCCTCCGTCGTTTCCGTCGAAAAAGCAAGCAACCCTCCCTGGCTCATTCGGGAGCTTAGTTTACCAAAGAGCTCTTCCAGCTTTCCCACGTAGATAAACACATCGGCGGCAATCACCAGATCGTAGGCATCCTTGCTCCCAGCCAGAAAAGCGGTCCCATCAGCCTCGACAAGATCGTCATAGACATTCTTCAATCTGGCCACTTCCAACATCCTGGGAGCGATATCCACGCCCGTCATGGAAGCGGAAAAGGTTTTGAAAAGCACTCCGCATTTACCCGTACCACAACCTAGATCCAGAACACGTTTAGAGAGAGGTTGAGTCTTGTTCACGCGCATGACGGCTTCGAAAAGGTTTTGAGGGACTTTATAATGCAGTTGATCGAGATGTTTATCGAATCGTCCCGCATATGCGTTGAACAAATCGACGACGTATTCACGGGGTGGTGACGGCAGGTTGTCTCCCGTCAACATGGCCAGAGAATAACGTGCCTTGGCATTCGAAGGATTCAGTTCGAGGCTTTTTTCGAATTCAGAGATGGCCTGAGGCAGAAGCTTTTGACGCTGCAGGCAAACACCCAGGTTGTAGAATGCTGTTCCTGCATTACGGTGATCCCCCTGCTTCACAAAGCGATCCCCCAAAGCACGATGCAGTTCCAGATCCGAAGGAGCGTGCCGCAGCCCCTTTTGAAGAATTTCGACCGCCCGGGCTGAATGCCCCAGTTCGTCATGCAAATCCGCCAATTCAAGGTAAATGAAGATCTGTTTAGGATCGATGGAAAGAGAATGCCAGTATGCTTCTTCGGCTTCATCCAGACGCCCCATACGATAGAGGGAAGCGCCAAGTCCCTTGTAGGCGTCTGCTGAGCGAGGTGAAAGTTTGATGGTATAACGATAGGAGGCGCAGGCTTTCTCCCATTCCTGAGTCGAATAATAGGCTCCCGCCAAATTGTAAGCCAAATCCGGATTGGAAGCTTGCAACTCCACCGCTTCCTCCAGAAAAGGAGTGGCCGCCTGAGCCCTGCCCTGCTGCAACAAACACAGTCCCAACAATTCCAACGCCTCAGCATTGTCCCCTTCAGAACGAATCAGGTGACGGGCCATTTGCTCCGCAATTTGAAGATCCCCTTTTAAAAGAAGCTGTTTTACTGAATCAGCTGAACTTTCTTCCAGGTCAAATGACGGATCGAAAAATTCGGTTTTGATGACACTCATGGTTCTCCTGATGCATGTCGACCACATACACACCCGGCCCACATCATACCCGATTATCGGTTTAAAAACCGGATCGGTTTAGGAATTTTGCGAATCGTTCCGCCTATTCCCGCAGCCGGATGGGAGAGTCATCCCGAGCGTTGAGTATCTCAGTGTATATTTGCTGTTTCACCTGACCGTCCGAGTCCAGAAGAATCGATGAACCGACGTGTTGCCCCGTTCGAATCTGGTGTTGCTGATCCCATATCTCAATAGCTTTGGCCTGTGCTTGTTCCAAAAATTCAGGCATGGCCACAAAATCATAATCAAACTGCTCGAAACCAGGAAAACGCTGCAGTGCTTTGTGAGCCACATACCTCACCGCCGAATAGGGATCATCCAATAATTCCGCGAGGAATCGAGGCTGCCACTCACTCCCTGAAATCTGTATGGAAGGTTCCCACCCCAAATGCCAGGCAGCCAGAGCCCGCCGCCCTGCATCCCCTTTCAACAAATTCACCAACACGGAGGAAACGTTCTGATCAGGTTCCTCCAGTTCGGGTAATTCATGACCATATCTCGACTGCAGATGTCCGGCTGTCCAGCTTAAGGAGCGATCGATATGACATAAGTTACAGGCATTCGGGCGTCCTGTCTCATGGCTGACTGTTGCATTCGGACTGTCAATTTCGTGACTACGTATAGCCGTCAACAGGGAGTAGGTCGTATGAGGCATGTGACAGTTATAACATTTGCTCCCTTCCGAATCCGGAGCATGGAAGGTGTGTGCTGTTAGATTCTCTTCAAATCCTTCATGACATTGTATGCAGGCCTCATTGCCTCCCATCCCTTTGGCAAGCATATCATTCGGATCACTGTCATGAAGAGAGTGACAGGAAATACACGACATCTTGCCGCTTACGTGACACGCCGACTCAAGCAGCCCGTTGTACTCACGGCCGGAAACGCGGATCATCCCATCCGACCAGAAGAAATCACGCAGCAGGTTGGGATTCTTATCCACAATTTCCTGCAGCCAGGGTTGTTCGTCTATTTTAGTGGGCTGGATGATAGGTGTGGTTTCCGCCAGATCATCCCCCGGACGGTAATCAAATCCAGTCTGTCTCCAATTTTCCCGCTCATCCCACCACTTCATCCCGTGGCATTGACCGCATAACTGAGTGGATCTTTCATGATCCAGATGTTCCGGATGAATGATCGGGTCTTCCCCCTTCGGCACTGATCCGGCATTGGTTTCGGACAGTTCCAATTCTTTTTGCCATGCGATATGGGCTTCCCCCGGACCATGACAGGCTTCACAGGAAATTCCCAGGTCAGCGGAACTGGACAACGTTAAATCGCGTTCCAGGTCCTGTCCGGGATTCCCTGCCGTGACATGGCAACGAATACAGGATAGATTCCATATTTCCGGTTTGGACACAGCATGCGGATCCCTGATAAAGGCTGATTCGCGCGGCACCCACTTTTGATCCTTGATCAGCCAGGTAAAAGGAAAACCAATCTGCATATTCCCATGAAATGCAGGTAGCCAGAACACCTGCATATGATGAGATCCCGTCACCAGACTGAGACGCAATTCAATCCCCTGCTCATACATTCCCTGAGCATCGCCGGTAATCACCGGCTGTCGATCAGTAATTCTTACCCAATACTCATCGTTTCTTTTGAACAATTTGAAAACTTCGTCGTTGTGCTCCAAACGAACCCGATCAAAATCCGCCACGACCGTGTCAGGACCGACCACCTGGGTCATTGAGCGGTGATACGTATCATGCCAGCTTTCAAATTCCTTTTCATGACACTCCTTGCAAGAGGCACCCCCGACATAGCCTTCAGGTCCCTGATCCACAGGCAAGGAACTTTGAAACATCTCCGCTTGATCGATGACGGCCTGAGAAGGCGGACCTGGCTCCTGAACAATTTCCGTGGGCTTCCAATCAAGAAGATTGGAATCTTCTGCAGGAGTAGAAACGTCTTCAGTCTTCCTGTTGAATTGCTGAAAGAGGATCCCTCCCACAATCACCAACAAAATGATCCAAGGACCTTTCTGACGGGTTGATTCGGGTTGTTGATCTATTTTCACGGGCTGGATTGGATGATGTTTACGGTATAACGAATAAATCCAGGATCGTCACACAAAAAAGAGGGCAGCCGTTATCGACTGCCCTCTCGGATAAAAGAAGTAAATTACCGTCCCCGGCGCATCAATCGCACCTGGTTCATGGTGTTGTATGCTTTGACAGCATTCTGATCTCCACGAGCCATGGCTTCGGTGATTTCATCCGTCACCATACGATAGGCAACGTTCTGATCAGCCGGATCCATCTTGGTCTTCAACACAATGTCAACCGCCTGTGTGTAATTACCGGCATCCAATGCGTTCTCAACCTTATCCAGCGCAGACTGGACAGCGGCGCTTGTGCCCGTGCCGCCACCCCCACTGGAGGTGCGTCTGGCTGAAGTCTTTTTGGCTTGAGTTTCAGCTTCCCCGACAGACACATCCACATCTGAAACAGGAGCAGCAACCTCTTCATCGCCCCCACAACCTGTCATCCATAGAGCAGAGACCAGCACTGGCAACACGAGTAATTTTTTTAGCGAGTCAAACATCATGGTTCAATATCGATCTAAAATCTTTGGAGATCCCACTGGAATCAAAATCCACCAGTTGGCTTGCCGGGCACGCAGTAAAGATCATTAGGTGGCTCGATGGCCAAAGGAATATTTGATCCGCTACGAGGTCCAACCATTTGGTAGAACTTGAGGAAGGTCAGGTTCTCAGCAGAACCCATGATCGTACCAATGGCCGAACGGCCACCGACGTTGGTGGTGGTATCGTCGGAACGTCCACCAGCGTGACGTTGGGAAATACCTTCGTGTGGTTGATTTCCCGCATCGTTGAAATAGAAAGGATCGTTTTCGTCCGTTTCCCACTGAAGAATGTTGGTAGGACGGAAGTCAGTCACCTTGTATGTTCTTCCGTTCGGCAATTGAGCAGTCAAACCACTGATGGAACCGTTCCATGTGTAACTGGTCACTTTGATGGGGCGAGCCAGGTATTTGGCTTTTTTGGAGCCACGTGACTCAACAGCGTCCTTGGGGCAGATCATGATCTTTTCTGCGCCACCCAAGTAATCGGCCAACTGACCTTGCAAGAAAGCTTCACGTTGTCCAACCAGCTGAGCTTCCAATGTGGCTGCTGTAGCGGTGCTGGCGTATGTAGGCATGATGGATGTGTCATATGCCCAGTTGTCAGGGCCGCCACCATTACCGCCCCAACTTGGGTGTGGCATATATTCTTCGTTGTCACCCGTATACATCTGGGTGGCCAACATGATCTGTTTGACATTGTTGAAATCGAGGGTGTTCTGAGCCTTGTCCTTTGCTTTGCTCAATGCAGGCAACAGCATGCCAGCCAGAATCGCGATGATCGCAATCACGACCAACAACTCAATCAAGGTAAATCCCTTGCTCGATTTAAACTTTGAAATGAAACGGTTATTCATAATGTGTTTTGTTCAGGTTGTATCCGGAGCAGTCGAACAAATTGCGGTTATTTCGTCAAACGAGTAATAAAAAATTTTCCCAATTATTAGCCCAGCTTATTCCAATGCTTTCTTAAGCGGCTTCTCGCTTATGAATAAATCGTCTATTCAGCGCTTTTGCATGATAATCCTGCTCCAGAATGGCTCTTTGTGGTGACTATTTGAGTTATCGTTGAATCAGTCGGTAAAATGCGGATTGCCCAATCAAAGCCTGAAGAGTCTGGCTTTGTCCTTCTGTCCCGTGCACATCACGCCATATAGCGTCACTCAAGGCGGCTTTGGCTTGAAGCACAATTCCTTCCCCTCCTTCCCATTCGATCAAAATACCCCCACCTGAGAGTGTGGCAGAAGCAATGGACAGTTGAACAAGCGGAACATCCGATACCGTTAAGATGGCCTCCTGGCTGACGGTTTGTGCGCCGGAGGCATCTGAAACAACCACACTGTAGTTACCGGCATCTGCGGGCTGGACATTACTGATCGAGAATTGATCGTTACGAGCCCCCGGAATATTGAAACCACTGATTCGCCATTGATAGGTCAAGGGGGCCAATCCGGTCGCGTTCACTGAAAACACAATATCTTGCCCCGCTTGTGCGGCAATAGATTGGGGCTGACTGACGATCACCGGCGCTTGTGTGACCGTTACGACCGCCACCTGACTCGTGACGCTTCCTGCCGCATTGGAGACCACCACTCTATATTCTCCTGAATCTCCGGGCTGGGCATCGATGATGACGAATTCGGGACTGGATGCACCTGGAATGTTAAAATTGCTGACCTGCCATCGGTAACTCAAAGGATCGCTTCCCGTTGCCTGAACCGACAAGCGGACTTCCGCGCCGACTGCCACAGTCTGGCTTTGTGGTTGTTGAGTGATTTGCGGAGCTTGTGCTTCGACTGAGGCATCCACAGTCACCACGGCAGATTCACTGAAAACCTGACCTCCCGGAGAGGTGACAATCACCCGGTACTGACCGGCATGGAACAATTGAACAGAAGAAATCGTCAGGCTCTGCTGGGTTTGACTCGCAAGATCCTGTTGGTTGAACTGCCATTGATACTGCAGATCTCCCGTCCCCTGAGCCCCGACACTCAGAGAAAGCGTTTCCCCTACTTTGACTGAACGGTTGGCTGGCTGTTGAGTAATCACCGGAGGTGTGTGCACGGTCAGGGTGGCCGTTGAACTGGTCGTCACTCCCCCCAAATTGCTCACCAAAACACGATAATCACCCGAGTGAGAGGTTTGAGTGGAGGAGATGGTATAGGTAGCACCATTAGCATTTGGAATGTCCGTCTCGTTGAACTGCCACTGATACTCTAAGGGATCTTCACCGGTTGCCGTCACAGAGAACGTAGCGGATGCACCTTGCTGGACTTCCACATTGGCGGGCTGTTGACTGATCACCGGAGGATCGGGCAACGGAGTCGAGCCGGCAGGAGCCAACGGCGCAATGAAATCCACCCAGGCAAAGTAAAATTCCGTGTCTTCCAAGGGAAAAGTCGATTCGTCCTGATGGTAACGGGATTCGATCACAAATTTGCCAGGCTCGGTCTCTTCATAGGAAAGGAAATCCCGGGAAGCTGCTTCGGTGTCCCGGCCGTTCTGACGGTGTCGTCCTGTCGCCTGGAGAATAATCATCCCGTTCTTGCCGGTTTTATTGGGAATGGACAGTTCATACTGCCCGGTTGCAAGCCGCTTCATGGTGAAATTGCCGCGTCCATTGATGACGGCACCGTCTGTGCCACGAATGTGCGCTCCCACCAGACGATCAGCGTTATAGGGCACATATAGAAAGGAAAAATCGAGATTGGATTCCTCCTGGAACAATGGGTCTGCTTCCGTGTTGAACCGCCCCCAGACATCCCAGCCGGAACCATCCGCATTTGCCGCAGCCGAAATCAGCATCCCGCTGGCAGAGGCCGAAGTCACCGAGGTCATGAACAGCATGCCGTCGGTTTTTGAATTCACCCCCGGCAGCTTTAGTTCGCCGGGAACCGCCCAGGTGGCGAAGGCACGCGTCCAACTGATCAGATCTGCCGCGTCTTTCGGCAAGTCTGCACTGTGGTACCCCGGTGCCAGCCACTCTCCTTCCTGGAAATCAGGGCTGGGTGATGACACAAAACCTCCGGTCCACCCCTGATCAAACGGAAACCAGGCCAAACTGAAATTGATCGAAGCAAAGGATGCGATCCCGGCTTTGTCCGTCACCACATCCATATCACCTGTCCCAAACCGTCCATCCACCATGCTGTAGCCTTCCCCGTCCGATCCACTCGCAGGTATCCCCAAAACGCCGTAAAACCTGGGAGCCTGATCATTCCACTCCTCACCATTCTTGCGAATGGTTCCCAACATCACCCCCTTGGAAGGATGCGGTCTCCAGGCAGCCCCCGATGGAGCCCAAAAGGACAGGTCATTGTTCCACTCATACCGTCTTCCCTGCACGATGATATCGAATGGAATCACCCCCAAATTGCTGTTACTGACTTCCTCGCTGGGAGCGCCGATGCGTGGCGCCACCTGGGCATTGCCGTAACTGGTCAATGTCCAGGGGATGGGGCCCTGCCCTTCCATGGTAAAGATAATATCATCCTTTTCGGCACTGTTGTGCTGAGTCACCTGCGATGCATCGATGATGTAATTGACCGATGTCACGCTGTCATTGGGATAAGGCCCGGGTGCCAGGGCATCCGGATCATCTGGAATTTGGGGATCCGGCCCTGATGGGACTTCGGCGGCAAAAAGCGCAGGCTGAGTTAAAAAAAGGCAAAGAGTGATACTCGAAGAAAAAGCACAGAATAGATTCCTGATGGTATTCATAACTGGCAACATGTGTGAAAAACCGTGAACTCCCGACATCTTCGCGGATTTATCCCGATCGGCAAGCATTTCTCACCCCGCCGGTGGGCGGAGTCCACGTCCCTGCTCATTCCAGGGACGACAATAAACGCAAGGATGTCTTTGGAATGCGTGCGACTCGGCGCCGCTTTGGATCTGGTCCGCATACCCAACAATTATAGTTCTTTTAAATTCACCCACACATACCCCACCGTGCCATGTGTTTCTTTTTGAAGGCTGTGGACAAGGACTAAGTCCCGTGAACCAGGTATGCTGAGGCATTGACCTGAGGTATCCAAAGCGGCGCCGAGTCGCACGCACTCCACATGGCTCTCGGCTCACACTCACATCATATGAATTAAATGAGATGCGCCGGTGTCCGTATTCCAGCTCACAGCAATCGCCCGGCAGACCGCAAATGAAACCCGAAACCGCTTTTGAGTTTCATTTTTCCTGAAACCAAAGTATCCCAAGCGAAGATGGAAGGCATACAGACGATCGACATCCAGTTACCACTGGAAAAAAGCACCGAACAGCACCTATGGCTGGAAGCAGCAGCCGATGCATTGGGGTTGCCTGTGGATCAGGTTCAGGAAGTGCGTCTCATCAAGCGATCCATCGATGCCCGGCAGCGAACCATCAAGGTCCAATTGAGGTTGGAAGTCGGTGTGAATCAATCTCTACCTGAAAAAGAACTTCCGAAACCACAATACCAAACATTATCCCCACAGGCCACCAAAGTGATCATCGTAGGCAGCGGCCCGGCCGGACTGTTTGGTGCGCTTCGATTGATCGAACTGGGATTTCGCCCCATTGTGCTCGAACGCGGAAAAGATGTCTCAGCCAGACGTTTTGATCTGGCTCCCATCCTGCGTCATGGAACGGTCATTGAAGATTCCAACTACTGTTTCGGCGAAGGCGGCGCAGGCACTTTTTCCGACGGAAAACTTTACACGCGGGCAAAGAAACGAGGTCCCGTATCGGAAGTCTATCGAACTTTGGTGGCACATGGCGCCCCAGCAGACATCCTCATCGACGCCCACCCCCACATTGGTTCCAACTTGCTGCCCAATGTGGTCAAAGCCATGCGTCAAAGCGTCTTGCTGGCAGGAGGAGAGGTGCATTTTCAGTCAAAGGTCACGGATCTCATGATTCAGAACGGCTCCATTAAGGGTGTGGTGGTCAACGGACAGGATACATTTGAAGCCGATCATGTCATCCTGGCCACCGGCCATTCGGCGCGGGACATCTACCGCATCCTTCATGAAAAACAACTTCTGCTGGAGCCCAAACCCTTTGCAGTCGGAGTGCGCATCGAACACCCTCAACCCCTGATCGACCGGCATCAATACCATTTGCGCGCCGACGCCCCCAGGCCACAGCTGCTGCCGGCGGCAAGTTACCGGCTGGCAACCAAGATTCGAGATCGCGGAGTACACTCCTTTTGCATGTGTCCGGGTGGGTTCATTGTGCCGGCAGCCACTGAAAATGATGAGGTGGTTGTCAACGGAATGAGCCTTTCCCGTCGTGATTCCCCCTTCGCCAACAGCGGCATGGTGGTCACCGTGGAACCCGAGGACACCGCCCGTTTCAAAAGAGAACACGGCCCTCTGGCAGGCATCGCGTATCAAAAAGCCCTGGAGCAAACAGCGAAACAAGCGGGTGGAGGGGGTCAGGTCGCCCCGGCACAACGTGTCACCGATTTTCTGAGAAACCGGTGTTCGCAGGACCTGCCGAACACCAGCTACCACCCCGGCATCCATTCGACGGCGCTGGAAGCACTCCTGCCCCGGGACATCGTTTCGCGGCTGCAGGAAGGATTGCAGCTTTTCGGGAAGCAAATGAAGGGGTATATCACCGAAGAAGCATGCCTCATTGGATTTGAAACACGCACCAGCTCTCCAGTCCGCATTCCCCGCGACACGAACACCCTGCAACACCCGCAGGTCAAAGGGCTCTATCCTTGCGGTGAAGGTGCGGGCTTTGCGGGTGGCATTGTGAGTGCCGCTCTGGACGGCATCCGCTGCGCCGAAGCCGCTTCAGCTCACAAATAAACAGGATCACCCCTGTTCAGGCAGGGGATTAACTCATTTCTCCCTGCGTCTTCACCAGACGTTCGACGCGTTTGGCCAATTTGATGGCTTGATCGACCGACTCTTCAACGGCCTGATCCTCATTGCTGGCATCCACCCGTCCGGATGAAACCTTGGCGGCAAAAATCGTGGAAGCGCTGGTCAGGATGCCAACCTCGGTTGGCTGCAAATTCATATATTCGGTTTTGAGCATGGCGCGCATGCTATCAGGAACGAACCGATGTGGCAATGGTGTTCAGACAATGATCACACATCGATCACATCGTCCCCATCAAGGTTTTGTGCAGGGCGCGCACCGGAAGCTGGCGGTGCTCCGGGCGGCACTTGAAACTTGCTGCCGACTTTCTTGACCAGTCTGTGGCAAATCAGCTTACGAATGGGCGGAATCAGCAGGCAAAACCCGATGGAATCCGTCAAAATACCGGGCGTAATCAGAACCAGCCCGGCAACTAAAATCAACAAGCCTTCGAACAGTGTTCCCGCCGGCATGCGGCCCTGGCCCAACTCCTGTTGAATTTTCTGAATGGTGGCAAAACCCTGACGATGCGCCAAAGTGCCCCCGATCACACCCGTCATCAGTATCAACCACAGGGTCACCCCCCACCCCATGACGGCCCCCAGCTTCAAAATCAACCACAACTCAAGCAATGGAAACCCCACAAACAGGAGTATCCATTTCCAGAGTCCTCCGGGTTTTGCCCGGCGTTGACTGTTCCAATTAAACTGAACAAACATACTCAAACAACATGACCTACCCTCACCAGACCGCAAGGCGGCCATCAAGGCCAGAAAAACTTTCATGAAGTTGTTGTCAGATCGTCATTTTAAGGTTAACGAAAGGAGGTGCCTTTTCTTACCCAGAAGGAACAGTGGGCGGTATTTTGGATACTGATTTTGTTGATGGTGGGTTATGGTGTGAAATATCACCGTGATTCACAACCACAGCAGACAGAACTTTCTGAATCCGCACCTTGAGGTGAACGATGCAGACTTTAGACTTTGATCAGACCATCGAGCAGATCACGCAGACCGATGAAAGGTTTGCGGCGGATGCCTATTATTTCCTCAGGGACGCCCTGGACCACACACAAGCCCAGATCAATAAACCGACCGCCGGCCGAAAGCAACCTCAGCACGTCTCCGGCAAAGAACTTCTGGAAGGCATACGCGATCTGGCCATTGAACAGTTCGGGCCCATGGCTTTGACCGTGCTCAATGACTGGGGACTGACCAGATGTGAAGATTTCGGGGAGATTGTTTTCAATATGGTCGATAGCAAACTCCTGTCCAAAACCGCCGACGACACCCGCGAGGATTTCAAGTCCATTTATGATTTTGAGGAAGCATTTCGCAAACCCTTCCTCCCCCGCACGCGACTTCCCTTCTCTTCGGAAAAGCCAAGAACAAACCAAAAGCAAAAGGACCGGGCCTGACCCATTCTTTCCAACATCTCACTCTCAACGGGCCGGCATCGCCCGCTTGGCTGAGGAGATGAATCCATGAACCATTTGACATGTCCAGCACACCAGCCTACTCACGCTCCATCCTGCCATCCGGCGCTCAACTCTGCACACTCCCCAACGGACTAACCGTCATCCTGCTCGAAGACAAAAGCAGCTCCGTCGTCTCCGTCCAGGCATGGTGTGAAGCCGGAAGCATTCACGAAGGAAAATGGCTCGGGGCCGGTTTGTCTCATGTATTGGAACACATGCTGTTCAAGGGGACCAAGACAAGAGGCAAAGGACGCATCGACCAGGAAGTGCAGGAGGCAGGTGGATACATGAACGCCTACACCTCCTTTGACCGCACAGTTTACTACATCAACGCACCCGCGTCCGGAACCAAAGTGGCCGTGGATATCCTCACCGATATCATGCAACATGCCACCTTGCCCGAAGATGAATTAATCAGCGAACTGGACGTCATCCGACGTGAGATGGACATGAACCACGATGACCCATCCAGACGCTCCGGTCGCGGCCTGTTTGAAACGGCCTACCTTCATTCTCCTTACCGTTACACCGTGATTGGTTACCCGGATGTCTTTAATCGTATCCGAAGGGAGGACGTCTACGACTATTATCAGACCATGTACACCCCTTCGAACCAGTTCTTCGTCGTGGTGGGCGACATGAACATCGATGAGGTGATGTCCCAAATCTGTGAAGCATACAAGGACGCCCCATTCCGTCCATTGGAACCACCCTACATCCTGCCGGAACCGCGTCAGCTTTCTCCCAGACAGCGCATCGAAGAATCCCCCATTGAACTGGGGCATGCCCATGTGTCCTGGCACATACCGGACATTCGCCACAAGGACCTCCCAGCACTGGAAGCCTTGTCCATTCTGTTGGGCGGCGGCAGGAGTTCACGCCTTTACCGACGCCTCCGGGAAGAACTCGGCATCGTTCATGCCATTGATGCCTGGACCTATAACCCTGGCAAACCCGGACTTTTTGGAGCCAGCGTAGTGTTTGATGGCGACCAGTTCACGCCGGTCATGGATGCGCTTCAAGCAGAAATTGACCGTACACTCGACGAAGGCATCTCGGAAGCGGAGCTTTCCAAGACCATCAAGCAATTCACCTCGGCAACCCTGTCGTCCCGCAAAACCATGCAGGGCCAGGCACAGGACCTGGGCGGCGCCTGGATGGCGGCCCGTGATTTGAATTTTTCGGACCGTTACCTGAAGGAGGTCCAATCCCTGACACCGGATCAGGTCACCGAAGCCGCCAAACGATATCTGGCGCCCGAAAACCGCACTTTGTTCGCTCTACTCCCGGAAGGATGCACCCCCAAAAAATCTTCCAACGCTTCTTCCATTCACAAATCAGAGATTGAAAAATGGGAGCCGGGCAACGGCATGCGCGTCCTCTTTCTGGACGATAAACGACTGCCCTTTGTGGAACTCCGTTCCGTTTTTTACGGAGGCGTGCTGGAAGAAACACCTCAAAACAGCGGCATCACCCAGTGGATGGGACAAGGGCTCCTCAAAGGCACAGCAAATCAAAACGCGGCACAGCTCATGGAATCCATCGAATCCGTCGGTGGCAGCATTGAGTCCTATGCAGGCAACAACAGTTTTGGATTAAACATAGAAGTGCTGAACCAGGATGCGGTCTTCGGGATGGAAACCCTTCAAGATATCCTGCGGAACACAGGCTTCCCCGAACCGGAGATGGAACGGGAACGTCAAGTGCAACTCGCGGGCATCCGGTCTCAAAAGGATCACCTGCTGAGCCGATGTTTCCGGATCATGCGCCGAGGATTATTCGGAGAAACACAATACGGACTGAGCACCTCCGGAGAAGAAACCTCCGTTCAATCACTGGAACTCGGCACCGTCCAATCCCATTTCAAGAAACTGGTCATTCCAGGCAACCAGGTAACCGCTGTGTTCGGGAACATTGATGTGAATCAAATGAAAGATTCACTGTTGAAATGGTGGGAAGACGCACCTGAATGCGATCCGGTCCAACCACCGGCCGGACAAGGCGGCAACGAGATCCACGAGCGGGAGGTTTCAGAAAAATGCGACAAGAAACAGGCCGTGGTGGTGTTTGGTTTCAAAGGAACCACGTTCTTTGACATAGATCGCTATGCTCTGGATTTGATTCAGGAAACATGCAGCGATCTGGGTTCCAGACTCTTCATGCGCATCCGGGATGAACTTGGACTCGCCTATTATGTCGGCGCACAGCACATGCCCGGATTGGTCCCCGGGTATTTCGGTTTTTACGCCGGCACCTCTCCGGAACACGTGGAACAGGTCAAGGCCGAGTTTCTGGCACAATTTGAAAAAATAAAAACTGAAGGCATTACCCAGAAAGAACTGGACCGATCCAAAGCCAAGCTGCTCGGGCAAAAACAAATCGCCCGTCAAGACCTGGGGAACCTGGCGATGAACTCGGCACTGGACGAGCTTTACGGCCTCGGTTATCAAAACCATTTAAACGAGGACCAGGCCATCCAGGAAGTCACCCTGGAGGACATCCAAAGAGCCGCACAGACCTACTTCGCAAACGACCGCATGACCGTGGCCACCGTCGGTCCTTAACAGCATTCAGTTTTTTCTGTTCTCACACAAAGACACCAAGGCACAAAGAAATCCTAAGGATCCCTAGTCAGGTTTTGAAAAAAATTTCATGGCTTTGTGTCTTGGTGGCTTTGTGCGAGAACAAAAAAGTGCTCGCAATCAACGGCAACACAGAAGGGCAACCAGGAATCACATCACATAAGGGATTTCAAAGCTCTGCCGCAACAACCTTGGTCCAGATCTCATACCCTTTGGGGGTCATATGGAGCCCGTCCTCCAGAAATAATTCCGGACGAGGTTTTCCATCATCCCCCAACATGGGGTCCCAGATATCCGCAAAACCAAGTTTTTTGTTCAGCCAGACATAATGTTGAATCATGCGATTGGCTTTTTTCATTTCAGGAGCCAGATTCCAACGCTTGATACTTGGCTTGATGGCAATGAAGATGAGCTTGGTCTCGGGCAAATGCTCCTCCACCATCGCGGCGAATGTTTTGAAATTCTCATAAACCGTCCGAGCGGAATCACCGCGCCCCACATCATTATCCCCCTCATAAAACACAATGGTGGAAGGCGCATATGGTTTCACCAGGCGATCAAAGAAATGGATACAATCGGGCAGTGTGGATCCCCCGAAACCACGATTGATGACCTCATGATTCGGAAAATCCTCCGCCACCGACTTCCACATCCGGATACTCGAACTCCCCAGAAACAGCACCCCGTTTTTGACCGGGGCCTGTTCCTTGTCGGCAGCCTCAAATTTCGAAATGGCATCTTCCCATCTTGAAAAATCCTGACCATTCACCATCAAGCCGGATGTAAGTCCTAAGAAACTCAACAATAAGGTGGCACACACCAAAGTCTTGCCCCTGAGGATTTGCGAAATCAATAAGCGTGGATTCATAAGCGGCATTATTCACAGGAATGGAAAAACAACAATTGGAAAAACCCTCCAAATAACATTTTGAAACGGACCGGCTCAGGATACAGTCCTGTCCTCAAACACAGGACACTCTGAAAAAAAACGACGAAGCACATCACTCAAAATATTCATGCCTTATTCAAGATTGGAACGATACCTCGCCCGTTTTCACGGCAAACAATCCATTCTCGACGTTCCCCCTGCAGAAACCTTGACGGGAGTGATCGTCATCCCCTGTTATCTGGAACCCGATTGGGCATCCACTTTAAGATCGTTGACGCAATGCGCTCCGACGAAAGGTTCGTTTGAAGTGCTGGTGGTGGTGAACGCCAGTTCCTCGGCGGGTGAGGAAATCCTCAATGAACAAGGTCAGGCACTGGATGACATCAAAGCTTTCACAAGAGAACACAGTTCCGACAAACTCCGGATGCACGTCATTGAAGCCCTGGATCTCCCGCCCAAACACGCAGGCGTAGGATTGGCTCGCAAGATCGGCATGGATGAGGCATTGCATCGACTCGATCAAGCGGGCCATCTGGAGGACGGTTTCGTGGTGGGCTTGGATGCGGACAGCATTTGTGAACCCAACTACCTCAGCGCCCTTGAATCCCATTTTCGCACGCACCCCAAAACTCCGGGATGCAGTCTGCATTTCGAGCATCCATTGTCCGGCGATATGCCACCGGATATTTATGAGACGGCAGGACTCTACGAATTGCACTTGAGATACTATGTGCAGGCGCTTCGATTTGCAGGCTTCCCCCATGCGTACCACACTATTGGTTCTTCGATGGCGGTCCGGGCTTCGGTTTATATGGCACAGGGCGGCATGAACCGGCGTAAAGCCGGGGAAGATTTTTATTTTCTCCACAAAATTATTCCGTTGGGGCATTTCACAGAACTCACCGAGACAACCGTGCACCCTTCACCACGCCCCTCTGACAGGGTTCCCTTCGGCACCGGACGCGCTGTTTCGAAATACCGGGGTCAGGAACGTTTCCCGACTTATCCATGGAATGCCATGTTGGAACTGAAGGAATTCTTTCAGCTGATCCATCATCACAATCCATTTAATACTCCCGATGATCAAAGAGTCCCGAAAGCTCGGGTGGCACCGCACATGTTGGAATTCCTGGATTCGATTGACGGTTGGAGCAGTTGGGAGTCCTGCATCACTGGAACAGCAGGTTTTGATTCCTACCAGCGTCGATTTTTTCAATGGTTCGATGGGTTTTTATGCATGAAGTGCATTCACTTCTTGAGAGACCGATTTTACGGGGAAATGGATGTTCTATCCGCAACCCGGCGTCTATTGCAAATGATCCAACCGGCCCATTCACATGCAAGGCCCATGGATGCTTCATCCCTCCTTGGCACCATGCGGGACGTCCAGAAACAGCCATGGTCACCCACATCCGGAAATCAAGTAAGTAGTTGATTCTAAAGCAACCATCGTTTAAGACCAATGCAATGCCACGAAACATCCTATCACAGATACCTGCCTTGCATCACGGTTTGACACTGGCTTTGTTGACAGTCCTTATCCCTGTTGACTCAGCGATGGGAGCCGACACATCCACGCATGAGGGATTCCTCCCCAAACACATCACGGGAGTGCGTTCCTTTCTCGAGAAACATGCAGACTATGACGGGCGGGGCATCCGGGTCGCCGTGCTGGATTCAGGTGTGGACCCTGGAGCAGCTGGATTGCAAAAAACGACTCAGGGCCTTCCGAAAATAATCGATATTCTGGACGCAACCGGAAGCGGCGATGTGGACACGAGCAAAACAGCCACGGCATCGGATGCCGGAACGCTCGAAGGCCTGACCGGACGCACCCTGAAACTGGCTCCCGATTGGTTGAAACAGGATCGAACCTTTCATCTGGGAAAGGTTCGGGCAGCGGACCTGATGAGTGGTTCAGTGTGGAATCTCTACAAACAGGAGATTCGCAAAGAAATGCAGGCAACCAACGAGACTTACAAAGCATCCATTGAAACCGCACTCGATGATCTGGAGTCCGATCAGGCATTGTCAAAGGAGCAAAAGAAATCAAGGAAAGAAGATTTGGAAGCACGGATGGATCTTCTTGAACAAATGGAGAAAGACTTCACCCCGGCTTCACCGGTTTATGACTGTGTGGTTTTCAAAACGGAAGAAACATGGAAAGCGGTGGTCGACACAAACTCCAACGGAGACCTGACCGATGAAGTGCTGCTGGGTGAATATTCCCAGGAACAAGCCTATGCCAGTTTCGGGCCCGACAATTTGGAGCATTTCGGAGTGCATGTTTATGATGAAGGCAACCTGCTTTCGATCGTCGTTCCATCCAGCCCTCACGGCACACACGTGGCCGGCATGATCGGAGCCTATTATCCGGAGGCGCCCGAACGAAACGGCATCGCGCCCGGTGTGCAGATTGTCTCCATCAAGATTGGAGACACACATCTCGATGGCATGGAAACCGGCATCGCCCTTCAGCGGGCGCTCAGGATGGTCAGGGACCTTGATTGCGATCTGATCAACATGAGCTACGGTGAACCGTCGTCCACTCCCAACAAAGGGTGGTTGATCGACCAGATCACCACACTGGTCAGGGAGCACAATGTCGTTTATGTCGCCTCCGCCGGCAATGCAGGCCCGGCGTTGTCAACTGTCGGAGCCCCGGGAGGAACCACCTCTTCCATCCTTGCCATCGGAGCTTACGTGCATCGTTCCATGATGCCGCTGCAATACGGCATTTCACACGCGCCCCAAAGCACGTTGTATACCTGGTCATCCCGCGGTCCGACGCTGGATGGAGATTTGGGAGTCAGTTTGTGCGCCCCTGGAGGAGCGATCGCTCCGGTTCCAACTGCCAGCATGCAACCAGCCATGCAGATGAACGGCACCTCCATGGCTTCCCCTTACGCCTGTGGATCTGTCGCTTTGATTTTGTCCGGATTGAAACAAAAAGGACTCCCCTGGCAATCCTATCAGGTCAGAACTGCACTGGAAGATGCAGCACAGGTCATGCCCGGGATTGATCGATTTTCTCAAGGTGCCGGATTAATCCAGGTTGAAGGAGCATTTGAAAGACTCGGCAAAGCTCGGGAAAACAATGGTTTCTGGGGCTACGAAATACGCAATTCCAGTCAATCATCCGGTCGAGGCATCCTGTTACGTGAGCAGGCAGACCTTGAAGTTCCCACGCGACACAGTATCAGTATCGAACCCATTTTTCATGAAGATGCATCCACGGCGCAAAAAGCCCATTTCGAAGTATGGGCCTCCCTGGAATCTGATGCCGACTGGATTGAATTTCCTGACTCCGTATTGATCCACCAGGATCGGGGACGGGTGAGTGTGCTAGTCGATGCCAGAAAGCTGGGCCCCGGAGCTTATTCAACATACATTCAAGGAAGAGACATGCATTCCGCCACGCCATTGTTTCGCATTCCCGTGCATGTCATCGTCCCCCATACTCCGGAAAACTCTCCCAATCATATCTGGCGGCACCACCTTTCTTTGAACCCCGGGGATGTTGCCCGTTACTTTCTCAGTCCACCATCATGGGCTCAATGGGCCGAGTTCACCATTGAAGGCGAGACATCGGCACCTCTGGACCGGCTGGCATTGCACACCACTCAGTTGGAACCTGAAAAACGTTTCAATGAACATGAATGGAAACGGTATATCTGGACCGAAGATCTTTCCGAATACCAGGGCAGCATCCCGGTGACCGGCAATCGAACCATGGAATGGACCTTCGCATCGTATTGGTCCAATCGCAGTGAAATGGATCTGCAAGTGAGGATTCGATTCAGGGGAGTCGGAAACTTTCAGGAATCGATTGTGATCCCTGCCAGTGATACCGTTGTTCCACTATCCGCACAAGGCATCCAAAATCAAATCCATCTCAAACCACGTGGCAACCTGACCGGCCGCAACCTTTCATTAAAACCGACCCATCATTCGATCAAGACATCAATGGATCCGAGAGACTTATTGGTCGATGACGAGCCTCTGTCCGTTTTAGAACTCGTTTACCAGTGGGAAAACTCCCTTGAGCAGCCCATCACTCCAAAGTGGTTTGGGCTGTCTGAAGTCTTGTACGATTCTCCATACAGCTCACTCCTTTGGCGGCTTGAAGATGAGCATGGACGCTTGTTGATTCAGGATGATTCCTGGGCGGATCCGGTTGATGTTGAAAAAGGGCCCCTCACTCTCACTCTGCGTATTTGGCATGATGACCAGGAGTTGCTGGAAGCCATGGAGGATATGCCGCTGACATTGCTTCAGCGCCTTGACAAAACTATCCCCATCCAAATCAAAACTTCGCTGACCAGCGCAGCCTCACTGAAACCCGGCGGGAATCCCTGGCGAACCTTTGATCGGGGCGAAACGGAAAATCTTTGGTTGTTTATCAAGGGCCAGGATGAATCGGGTCAAACAAGCTCTGATCATGTTTCAGCTTTCACGGGAAACCTCCAGTGGCTGGATAGCGACCAACATCATGGAGCGACATTGAACACATCCGTCACGTGGATCCCCACCCCAAGCGTTCAAGGTCCAAAAAACGGCACCAAGCATGCAGATTCGAACCAGGATTTGGATGAGGCAATCTGGAAAACCAGCATCGGCCACCTGAGAATGCTTGGCAGTAATCCTTCCAGCATCGAAACATTCAATTCACTGTACGAACGATTGAGTAAAAAACACCCCTTCTCGGAAGAACTCGATACTATCATGTTGGATCATCTGGACGCAGGTGAAATCACATCGAATCCAACATCACTCATCCTCCACCTGGACAAGATGTTGAACAAAATCGACACCCGGACCATCCGGGATCACTTTTCCATGCGCAGGCAGATGAAAACTGAAAAAGACAAGAAGCTGAACAATGCCATGAAGGAACTTCGGGATACCTATCTGGATTTGCTTCACCGCAAGACCAGGGCGCTTGCCCTGCAGGAATCCGTTTCCGGGGAAAAAACACCTGAATTTCAGTCCGCATTGGATGAGTTGAGAACATGGACTGATACAAGCGAAGGAGAATACCGGCAGGTGGAGATATGGGAAGACCAGAGAAAGTCATCATTTGGCAAGGCGTTGGACCGATTGGTGCCTTTGATTCGGGAAGACGAAGGGGATATTTCACTCCTGAATCAAGGAATGGCACTGTTAAAATCAATCCATTGGCCTTACTGGGTGGAGCAATTCCAATTAAGAATAATCGAACGTTTTCCAACGACGGATATTCAGTGGCAAACCGTAGAATAATGACCCGCGTCGCCCCCCTTGAGGCAAAGCATACAGAACGGACACGGAACTCGTAAAAAGGGTCCGGATAAGTCTATTACAACCTCATGGGAACCAGGAAACAGACACGAGCAGTTTAAAAAGGATCATTTTTTTCAATCTAGAGCTTGATTTCCAACACTTGCCACAGTATAGATCAATATTTCGTTTGGCAAAAGTGAGCTAACACGACAGCGACACACCAGGCGGAAAGCGTCCGAGGCGATAGGAATGGCAAAAACGAAAAAGGCGGCCAAGCTTGCAAAAACACACCTTGCAAGGGAAACACCAGCCGCGATACCCCCTGATAACGGGATTACCTGTCCGGAGCCTTTGACCTAATTCAAAGTTTTGATTTTCGTCCCTTGTTGGACGGAATTTTTTGTTTATATTCGCAATACAAAACGTAGATCAAGGCGCAAATTAATCCGTGAATGTCACCCGCGAGGGAATCAATGCGGGATTGAGTATTATCAGTTAATCCATATGGTCAAAAAATCGAAGGCAACAACCGCCAAGTCCAAATCCGCCACCAAAAAGGCGAAGGCAACAACCGCCAAGTCCAAATCCGCCCCCAAAAAGGCGAAGGCAAGTACTGCAACCAAGAAAGCTACCAAAGCCTCCAAGCCCAAGAAAGCTACCGGCACAGGCAAAGCCAAGGTGGTTGCGGCCAAAAAGACTCCTGCCAGCAAAGCCAAAAAAAGCACGACCACAGGAAGTTCCGCTAAAAAAGCAGCTGTAAAAGCCAAGGCGAGCAAAGCTGCCAAGAAAGCACCTGCCAAGAAGACGACCAAAGCCACCGCAAGCGCCGCAGCGAGCCCCGCAAGCAAGGCAAAGAAAGCGGTGACACCCAAGAAGGCTTCCACCGCTGCCAAAGAACCCAAAGCAGCCGCCAAGAAAGTATCCGCCAAAGCGAAAAAAGCCAAAAAAACAGCCGCAGATAAAGAGGCTTTAGCACGCACAAAATCCATCCTGGAAGAGATCCAGCGGCAGGCCAAAGCGAAAGCCAAGGCAAAGGGCAAGGGAAAATCCAAGACCGAAGCTGAACTGGAAGAATTGACTCCTCCAGCCGGCAAATCCGGCGTCAACCTGACCGAATACGTCAAGGAACTGCTCAGCCTGGCACAGGAACAGGGCTATTTGACCTATGGGGACATCAACGAGGTACTCCCTGAAGAAGTCATTACCCCGGAAGATCTGGAAGAAGTTTACAACCGATTGCGAAACCTGGACGTCGAAATCGTCGATCAGGCGGAGGTCGAACGCATCAAGAAAAACGACCAGAACGATGAGGAGGACGCCGGCCGTTTGGATATTCTGGATGATCCCGTTCGCATGTACATGAAGCAGATGGGCAAGGTGCCCCTGCTCACCCGTGAACAGGAAGTTGAAATTTGCAAACGCATCGAAGACGCGGAAATCGCTCAACGTAAAATCGTTTACAGCATGGGATTTGCAGGAAAAGAGCATATCGCTCTGGCCGAAAAGCTCATCGCCGAGCCTCCGAAAGAACGCTTCGACCGGGTGATCCTGGACAAAAAAATCGATAGCCGGGACAAGCATCTCAAATACCTGCGCCGACTGGTGAAACAAGTGCGGGAGCAGGACCAACTGGTTGACGAAAAATACGCTGCCTGGCAGAAAGCTGGCAGCAAAAAGACACAAGAAAAGTACCACGGTGAATTCCTGAAAGCGGACAAAAAGTTGCAGAACATGTTCGCCAAGTTTTATTACAAGCAAAAAGTCATTGAGGAAATGACGCTTGTGACGGAAAATATTTTCGAAAAAATCCATGCCAGTCTGGATCTGATCACCGATCTCAGTCGTCAGAAATCCTCTACTCATCAGCAATCCTACATCCAGATGGAGGAACAGAAAATCCAGGCACTTGAAGCCTTTGTGCGTATGCCTCATGCGGATTACCTCGAGGCCTATGAAAAACTGAAGGAATTTGCAGCCAAGGCCCATCAGGCTAAAACGGAGATGGTCGAAGCCAACCTCCGACTGGTGATCTCCATTGCAAAAAAATACACCAACCGAGGTCTGTCCTTCCTCGACCTGATTCAGGAAGGAAACATGGGACTGATGAAGGGGGTGGAGAAATTTGAATATCGCCGGGGTTACAAATTCTCAACCTACGCCACCTGGTGGATCCGCCAGGCCATCACACGATCTGTCGCGGATCAGGCCCGCACCATCCGTATTCCGGTCCACATGATCGAAATCATCAACAAGCTGATGCGTGTGCAAAAGCAGTTGCTGCAGGAATTCGGTCGCGAGCCGACCGCGGAAGAGATCGCTGATGAAATGAATCTGCCCGTGGATCGTGTCAGCGCAGTGCTCAAGATGGCCCAGCAACCGATTTCTCTCGAATCCCCGGTCGGTGACAGTGGTGATGCCAACTTTGGTGATTTCATCGAAGACAAGTCTGCGGAAAATCCTTCCGACATGACCAGTCACCTACTGTTGCGCGAACGTTTGAACGATGTCCTGACGACACTCACCGAACGTGAACGCAAGATCCTGGAACTGCGATTCGGCCTGCACGATGGCTATGCACGCACCCTGGAAGAAGTTGGCAAACAATTCAAGGTCACACGCGAACGTATCCGCCAGATCGAGGCAAAGGGTTTGCGCAAGTTGCGTCACCCAACCCGCATTCGCCAGCTACAAGGCTTTCTGGAATCCGACGCTGCCGTTTAAGGTTCGAACCATGATTTCACACACCCCGGATCGAGATACCGTCTCAGGACGTCCATCGCTCCGGGGTTTTTCTTTTTTCAATCCTCGGCTCTCCCCCATGGAGTGACGGTTTCATAAGGGATCGATGAATATTCGCCATTATTTTACCCACTTTTCCAGTCTGGGAGGGGTCCAGTCCATCCTGAACACCCATCTGACTCATGACGCCAAGGCCGGCCTGAACACATCGCTCCTGGCTTATTTCGATGAGAAACAATCCAGCGGCAAGCTACCTGTCAGTGGCCTGCAATGGAATGGATGGACAAATATCCGGAAAGCAAGGAAAGCATTCAAAAAAAATGAATCTGGCACCGCCCATGACTGCTGTGTTTACCATGATCTTTGGGGCATGGCTTTTCTCGCCGACTTGGACTCATGTTCACTCAGAATCGGAGCAATCCACTCCCATTGGCCGCATCTAGAACATCAATTGAGCCAATTGGATGGTTTTCTGGATGGCGTATTCTGTGACAGTCAGGACATTGCGGATCTAGCAACAAAACACATCCCTTCACTCGACTCAGAACGAGCCATCCATCTTCCTGTTCCAATTAAAACATGTCCCCCAGAATTCCAAACCCAGCGGGCCCCCATGGAAAACCGCCCCATACGATTGGGTTTTGTCGGCAGGGTGGATCACTTGCAGAAGCGCGTCGAACGTTTCATTCCTCTGGTGAAAGTTCTGGAGAGGGAACAGATCCCATTCGAACTGGAGTTCCTTGGCAGCGGCACAGCGGAAGCAGAGTTGAAACAGGCATTTCAAGACAAGCGAAACGTCCTTTTTCACGGCAGACAGTCCGGATTGGATTACTGGCGCGTCCTGTCCACTTGGGATTATGTGGTTTACACCAGTGATTTCGAAGGTTCTCCACTGGCCATGCAGGAAGCCCTGAATGCGGGATGCATCCCCATTTTTCCCCGGATTCAATGCGGAGGCGATAAAGTGGTGGAATCCATCCACCCGGACCTTCTCTACCAACCGGAGGACTACGCATCGATCGCAAAGACATTAAAGAAATGGCAAGCAATGCCTCATCAGAATGCGGAGCAAGCTCGGAATAAAGGGATTTCCATCAGCAACGAGTATGCAGAGGATAAATACCATGTGAAATTCATGGCATTCTTGAATCGTATCCAGGAACTACCCCGCCTGTCCAGGCATCCCATACCACCCAGAGCATCGTTCTGGACAGATCGATTGCCTTTCGCAGCACTACGGCGATGGTTCCCCAAAGCGTTTTTCAACTACCGGGCCAAAGAGAACTGAATTTGATGAATAAACTTGCGAGGACACGAAGAAAGGCTAGAAGGCTTTTCATAAGTAATTTCAGAAAAACTTCTGCGTCACTGCGCCTCTAGTCCGGATTCATCGGGACAGGCGTGAGAATAAGAAGCATCAGCGAGCCCTTATACGCAAACACTTTTGGCAATCAGCTTGCCCCCTCCCCATCAAGCGCCTTGCTCAATGCCTCCATGCACCGCTTGTTTTCCGCCGTAGTTCCGATGCTGATACGAATCCATTCGGGTAATTGATAACCTGCCATAGGGCGTGTAATGACCCCCTGTTTCTGCAAGGCCTCAAACACACGTTTTCCCTCCCCTACCTTAACCAGCACGAAATTGGCAAACGAAGGCACATACTCGAGTCCTTTCGCTTCAAATTGCTTCTGGAAGAACTCAATTCCCTGCTGGTTGATTTCCCGGGTCTGGCTCACATGGTTGTCATCTTCCAAAGCCGCCAGAGCACCGGCTTGCGCCAAAGCATTCACATTGAAGGGCTGGCGAACTTTTTCCATCACCTGAATAAACTCAGAATGACCAACACCGTAGCCCACACGCAATCCCGCCAATCCGTGAATCTTCGAAAACGTCCTCATTAGGAATAGATTTGGCTTACTCCTCTCTCTGACCAGAGGAAGCAGGTCGGTTGGTTGAGCCAGGAATTCATAATAGGCTTCATCCATGACAATCAGGACGTTATCCGGAATGCGATCCAGAAAATCCATTACCTCCTGCGTCGAGGCCAGGGTGCCGGTAGGGTTGTTGGGGTTGGCCACAAAAACAGCTTTGGTCTGATCATCCACCGCTTCGGCCATTGCCTTCAAATCATGTCCATAGTCAACAGCAGGGACCACTTTTGATCGAGCTCCAAACATGGCGGCCACAATGGGATAAATGGCGAAGCAATATTGCGACACCACAATATTGGAATGTTCATCCAGCAGCAAATGCCCTATCCACTCAATCAACTCATTGGATCCATTGCTGAAAATAATGGATTCCCTGGAGACATTCAGACGCTCGGCCATGCGCTGTTTGAGGTAAAAAGCATTCCCATCCGGATACAAATGCGCCTGCTTTGCCGCCTTCTGAATGGCTTCCAAAGCTTTGGTCGATGGGCCCAGAGGGTTCTCATTGGAAGCCAATTTGATGATCTCACCAAAAGGAATCCCCAACTCGCGGGCCACTTCCTCGATGGGGCGACCAGGTTGATAGACAGGCAGAGACTTCAAATGCCCCTGCGTTGGAACTTGAAAAGAATTCATTGGATCATTGAGTTAATAAGAACGAACCGTTCGGTCGACAATGCTGCTGACATCGACATGAGTCTTTACCAGATCACGGATCAAAGCAATCTTGGCGCCGTCTCCGGGACGGGTTTTAACAATCAAATCATGCACGGTTGAGGCCACCTGATAACTGTCCTCTTTGGTAATCAGGATCGGGTAAGGCATGCGACGAAGAATGTCCATCACCCGCTTGGATGGCTCAATGTCATCCGTCAATACGATGCCTGATAACTTCGTTGGAATTCCATTTTCAAACGGGATGGCAGCCGTCTCGATCAGGTCTTCCCGATCCGCCGGCATGATCATGAGCGATCCGGGTTTGAAGAATTTGCGGGCGTTGGGGGCACTCATGGCGGCGACCACGACATTGTCCACGATATTGTGAATCTGTGTGGATTTATTGAGAGACTTTGCTTTCAGTTCGTCCCGAATCAACTCCATGGTCGGGCTGGAAAGCATCCGCTGATGCGGGATGACCCCCAGCAGGCGAAGCCCTTTTCGCTCCAGTCCTTTGCGAGCAAACTCGGTGATGTATTCCACTTTATCCTGCCTCACCTTGTTCAGAATGACACCAATGATCTCAACGCCGTCCTTTTCAAAAAGGGCCTGATTCAAGGCCACTTCATCAATTGGACGTCCGATCCCCCCCTGCGTCACCAGCACGACTTTGGCATTGAGAATACGGGCAACGGTTGCATTGGAGAGGTCAAAGACAGATCCCACACCGGCATGACCTGTTCCTTCGCACAACACAAAATCTTTTTCCCAGGCCACACGATCAAAAGCCTGCCAAACCCTTTTGACCAGCGGCTCCTGATTGGAGGATTTAAGGTAATTTCTGGTAAAATCGGAAGCAACGGCAATCGGACTCATTTCTGGCAATGGACAGTTCAGGCTATACACCTTGTCCATCAGAAAGGAGTCCTCATCGATCTTGTAATCTTTTACTTCAACAAACCGCTGACCTACCGGCTTGATGTAGCCAATCCTCGGATAATATTTCCTGAGAGCAGAAAGCAAGCCCAGGGACGTGGTTGTCTTGCCGTCATTCTGACGAGTGGCGGCAATAAAAACGCGTGGAGTGACAATGTTTTTCATAGGATAACCCTGTCGTTTAGTGAGTGTCGTGAATCAGGTTGAGGGTGTGGACGCATTTTCGGACCTGTCCCCAGGCAAAATCTGGCCAGCCCCGGGAAACAGCGCATTGTATTCGATCGATTGAAGCCCAACGATTGCCGATACACCCAGAATATCATGCGCATTCGATCCGCGTGAAACATCCGCTGCAGGACGATCCAGCCCCAACAATATTTGCCCGTATGCATTAGCTCTCGATATGTGTTTCAACAACTTGCTGGCAATGTTTCCGGAATTTAAGTCAGGAAATATCAAAACATTAGCCTGCCCAGCAACTAGTGATTCATTTGATTTCACCTTGGCAATATCGGCTACAAGAGCTGCATCCACTTGCATTTCCCCATCGAAATCAGCCACCAGACCATTTGCAGCCGCTTTCTGCGTGGCCAGTTTGGTTGCTTCCCGGATCTTGAGAATGCTCGGGTGATCAGCGCTTCCCTTTGTAGAATACGAAAGCATGGCAACTCGTGGTCGGGTCCCCAACAGATGCTTCGCCAGATTGGCGGTGGAAAAGGCAATATCAGCCAGTTGTCCCGCACTTGGGTCAGGGATCACGCCACAATCAGCCAAAAACAACACACCATTGTCGCCAAAACGCGTATCCTCGACCTCCATAATCATACAACTGGAAGCTGTCGAAGTATTGGGAGCAACTTTGATAATGCGGAACAAAGGACGTAACACACTCCCGGAATACTCAGCTGTGCCCGATATCAAACCATCCGCCTGATGCATGGCCACCATCATGGAACCATAATAATTTGGCTGCAACATCGTCTGATGAGCCGACTCTTCCGTGACGCCCTTATCCTGCCGAAGCTTCAAATATCGATCGGAAAAATTATCAAGATCCTCGCTGGTTTCCGGATTAATGATACGAATCCCCTCCAACCCAAGCCCCAGGGCCGAAGCGGCTTCCTTGATCCGTGTCCGATCTCCCAAAAGGATCGGCACCCCCAGCCTCAAAGCATGAAACTGCCTCGCGGTCTGCAACACCCGAGGCTCATGCCCCTCCGGAAAAACAATCCGTTTGGGATGACGCTGTAGCTTTTCAATGATGGTTCCAATAAACCGCATCCCCTAGAACTACTCAATCCCAAGCAAATCTTCAACAGCAAGGTGGAACATCCACTCGCCTTTTTTCATGGCGATCCTTTTTATCCCCCCAACTCATCAACCCATCGGTAACGAATTTCACCGATTCACACCTATCAGAAGCACGGCATTGGGACTCCGATGCTTCTGGGCATTCATCGTTTTTTTTTGCGGTATAATCCAATTGTCATGATTTTGTTGAAAATCCGCCAGGCTTTTTGGTGGTGGTTTAACGCTTATATCGGATTCATGGATTTTATTGGTGTTTTTTAACTTTCCGACCGCTTAAGGAGGGTGTGTCAGGATATAATTCAAAACTGATAAAATCCGAAATAAGTTTGTTAATCTATTCTTATAAATGACTAAAGTATCCCAGAAACGAATTTTTTTATTGTAATAGGATTCGGTGGCACCATACGTTTTGGACGCACTTCGGGGTTTTCGTGGCTTGTTTTCTGAGTTTCTCGGATTCACCCGTTTCTTCTGGCTACCTGCGTCCGGGAGAACTTTTCATTTTAATCTTATCATTTGTTATGAACCGTCTTTGTTCTGTTTCTATTCGCTTCAGCTTGTTGTTGTCTGGGCTTTGTGTGTGGTCCAAAACCGTTTCGCACGCACAGGGAGCTTCTCCCGGTGTCCCAACTTCTGCCCGCCCTATCGAGAGGTTTGAGTTGGATCGCAAGAAATCCACGTTTCAGGTAATCGAACGGGGTGCCAATCACCGCGTGTGGCAAATGCCCGAGACAATCGAATTGGAGGACGGATCCAAGGAGAAAGTGGTGCGCAACTACACTGAGCTGGGATCAGGGTTGCATTACTGGGATTCAAAGAAGAAGCAGTGGAAAGATTCCAAGGCGAAGATCAAATCGCGTCGTGGCGGGGCCGTTGCCAACGAGGGGCAACAACAGGTGGTGTTTGCCAATAATCTCAACACGCTCGGCGCGGTGGATATCCTGGCGCCGGATGGGGTGAGGCTCAAGGCTTCAGTAATTGGTCTGGGATATTTTGATGCTTTGTCGGGACGCAGCGTGGTGGTGGCTGAACTGAAAGATTCCAAGGGTAAGTTGGTTGGCGAGGATCAGTTGCTGCATGAGGACGCGTTTGACGGGGTCAGGGCCGATGTCCTTTACACCTATTCGCTGACCGGCCTGGAGCAGGATGTCATCCTGCGTGAAAACCCGCCGGCTCCTTCGAGGTTTGGTCTGCCGGACTTGACTTCCCGGCTGGAGGTGATCACGGAGTGGTTTGACGCGCCGCAACCTGCCAAGTCCTCTCGTGTGCTGGAGCGCAGGGTGGCGGATGCAGATCTTCGTTCGCGCATGGCGGAGCCGGATTTGCTGGATGAGGACCTGAGGTTTGGAGAGTTGAGCATCGGTTTGGGAAAAGCGTTTTGGCAGAGTGAACGGGACACGGTCTCAGGCGGTTTCAGCGCTCCGATCGGCAAACAGTGGAAAACGATCAAAGGTCGCACTTTTTTGTTTGAATCGGTGGATTACGACACGGTTGAAGCGGAGCTGAGGAAACTGCCCGGCACAAAGAAGCGCACGGCTTGGCTTCAATCGAAAAAGGGGTTGACCTTTGTCAGTTTAAAGACCCCGGAACGAGTGGTGCCTGCTACTGATTTCCAGGCTCAAACAGCAAAGCATTTGGGGTCAGCCCTCAAAAAACAAAACAAGTAAAAAGATTGAAGGTGAAAACGGATTTCACTGCGTCCCACTGATTGACCAGATATGGTTAATTTTCAATTTGAGGGCTGACCCCAAATACACTTCCACAGTAGAAGGATTTTAATGAGCGCATTTAATATCTTAATTATCCATAGTCACTGCCCATTTTGCCACAATCCGATAGATTTACGTCTTCAATTTAAATATGGAGACACTTGGCAACACGAATATATCGTTGGCGACAGTTTAAAGTGGGGGGGGGAACGACATCGGGTTTATCGGTGCGAAGAGTACCACAATTGGGGTCAGTCCTCAAAATACAAATTAAGGACAACGATTGGAATACACTTCGGTATACACATATAACGAAGCCAACCAACGCACCAGCGCCACCGCAATCGACGGCATTTACTGGGAGTATACCTATGATGATCTCGGACAAGTCATCTCCGGAAAAAGATACTGGTCAGACGGCACTCTTGTGATCGGACAACACTTTGAATATGGATTTGACGACATCGGCAACCGGACTAATACCGCATGGGGAGGTGCGAACAAGGAATGTATACTTGGAACGGGGCGGTGGTTGAATCGGGATCCGGTCGATGAACAAGGGGGCATAATTTATATGAGTTTGCAGATAATGCTCCTTATTTTTTTGTTGATTTAAATGAATCACTCGTTTCTTTCAATCTCCTATATAACTGTTCTACCGCGTCAACCATGGTACTCACGGCAAACCTTTTCTTAACCAACACACGACCCTGCTCTCCCAAACGATTTCTGAGTTCGGCATCATTTTTCAGCGAAACGAGGGATTGGACCAATTCTTTCGGAACGTCTCCCATCAACAAATACCCTGTTTCATCGGTGATACAGACTTCGGGTGCACCATCCAGATTGAGTGACAACACGGGTTTTCCAGCCGCCATCGCCTGCGGTAATGCTCGCGGCAATCCTTCCCGTTGTGACAGGTGTACCAAGACGTCCATGATACCTACCAAGCCGGGAACTTCCGTTGGCGGGACCAATCCAGTGAAAACAACCCGATCCCTCAATCCCATCTCATTGAGTTGAACTTCGAAACGCTCCCTGAAAGGCCCTCCGCCAACTAGCAGCAACTTGATGTTGGGTATTTTTTTCACCATCTCGGGAAACACGTCAAAAATCTGATCGTGACCCTTCAGTTCAAAAAGTCGGGCAATTTTTCCTACTACAAAATCTCCTGGCTGAATCCCGTATTGGGATCTTAATTCCGGTGATTGTTTTGCCGCAAGGAAAGCGCTCAGATCGAATCCACTGTAAATGGTGGAATACTGCTCGGAAGTCCCGATACCCGCATCCAGGTATTGTTGGCACATGGCATCCGCCACCCCGACGAAGTGATCCGTGATACGTCCGGCCATTTTTTCGGCGGTCAGGAACACTTTATTGGAGACAGCACCCTGAAATGGGCCAAACGACGGACCATGAATCCCATGAATAATACAAGGAACACCCGCGGCGTAGGCCGCCATTCGACCAATGATACCCGCTTTTCCACTGTGAGTATGAACAATATCCGGTCGGGTTTCCTTAAACCGTCGCTTGAGGTTCTGATACGCCAACACCTCTCGCAGAGGAGAAATTTGCCGGACCAGATTTGGTTCGATATGCAGAATTCCCGGAACGACATCCAATGTTCTTTCAAGGGAACCTTCAGGAGAGGTGGTTGAGGTGGGGCCGGAAATCAGATCGACCTTGATACCAGGTTTTTCATGCAAACCGAGAACGGTTGAGATGGTATTTTCCTGCGCGCCCCCAACGATCAGGCGGGTGATGACATGAGAAACATACATGCGGGATACAAATCACCCTGAACGGTTATTGTGATTTCAGATCATCCAACAGTTGTGTAACTTTTTCGTATTCAACCGTTCCGGGAGTGGCAATTTTCACGTAAGCCTCAAAGCGGGCAATGGCTTCGTCTTTTCTCCCTTGTAAGCGGGCAATTTCAGCCAGGCCATAGTGAATGGCGGGATGTTCGTCAGGTGTTGCTTCATCCAGAGTCCTGTAGTCCGCCAATGATTCATCCAATTGATTCAGCTGCAAGTAGGATATCGCTCTGTTTTGCAGAGCAATCAGATTGGCTGGATTCTTCGTCAGGGCTTCAGTCAGGGTGATCACTGCGTCTTCAAAGTTCCCTGCCCGCATCTGGGCAACGGATTTGGTTTGACGGGCACTGATCGAGTTGGCGTTCAGAGTCAAATGCTTGTCACACATGGCAATGGATTCCTCGAAACGCTGGGTGAAAAAGTAAACCTGCGCCAGCGTCTCAACGATGGCTTCGGATTCGGGAAAATCACTCAAAGCTTTCTTCAACAAACCTTCGGCAAGTTCGAACTGCTTCTTTCCTTCCTCTTCGTTCTGGTTGGCGATGTGCTGATTACCCAGGCCATAATGTGCCAGTGCGGTCAGACGTGTGACTTCAGCTTCCTGCGATGAATCCAATTCGAGTGAGGACTTCTCCAATGCATCGATTACTTCAAGCAATACCTGAGGGTAAGCCAGGTTCAGTAGAGCATTGGCTTCGGCAAATCGGTAAGTCAAATTGGCCGGGTTCAATTCAACGGACCGTTTGAAACGCAATGCCGCCTGACGATAGTTCCCTCCGGTAAAGAATTGGGCTCCCAAATCATACTGGTAGCGGGGTTCATCCAGTTCACCATTCACGCTGACCAGGCCGTCGATCGACCTGAATTTATTGATCCAATCCTCCCATTGCTGGTCAGAAACCAATGCCTCGACCGGTTCACCCGCCTGCAATCGGGCGTTGGATGCCAGATTGAATTCCGGAGTTACAATATCCGGCGCATAGATGGCTGCTTTTTCAAAACTGGCTTTGGCTTCATCCAATCGCCCATGCTGTTGCAAAGTAATCCCCCAATTATTCCGCTCCTGACCAGCCATTCGCCCCAGGGTTTCACAAGCCGGCACTCCATGGCGCACCCCCTCCAGAAGGTCCGCGAATGATTCATCAAATCCCGTCCAAAAAGCCTGTGTGGCCGCAATTTTTTCGCCGGTGAGAGCCGAAGGATACGGACTGGGGCTATCACTCTCGTATGCATTCAACTGCATCACCAAGCCCTTGCTCTCCGGGTAGACATATTCAAAGTAAGCTCCGAAACTGGTTTGAAGATAATAGATCGGATAATCACGGTAAATCAAAGCGACAAAATTCATCACCGACCCGATGCTGAACCTCTGCGGGATTTTGTCGGCGGAAACAATACTCCCCCAATCTCCAAGAATGGTCCTGCGGATACTATTCTGATAAAACCCGTTCGAGAGCACCGAGGTATCCACAATGGTGTAATTGCCGGCATCGTGATCCGGAGACATGGTAAGCCCCATTTTCACCAACATCGCTCTCACTCCTGTGTCGGTGATCAGAAACGATTTCTCCTTGGGCAAACCACTCAGCATCGCGCTGGCGAACCGTGGCAGCAAATCACTATTGGTCAGGCGAATGGCAGGATAATTCTTTACAATCAATCCCGCGGGAACCACAACGGCCGCCACGAGTATCATTCCCTGACAAAGCATTCCAACCATTTTACCGCTCCCCCCCGAACGATTCCTTCGCGACCGACTCCGCACTGCGGCATCATTAAATACGAGCAGAGCATAACCGGAATAATATCCCACAGCCAGGGCCCCCAGGTAGTAGAAAGATAGGAAAGGCACCCCCAAACCCCGAACACGAGGGCTGAAGGGAGGATCAAAAGCAACCCAAAGGCAAGCCCCCAGAAAAACCAGGTGAATCAACCGGAACATGAAATTGGTCAACATCGCTCCGGCGGCACTTGTATCTCCGAACGAAGAAGGCCACCTGACACCGATGGCCATCACTGGAACAATCGAGGTCAAAGCAAGCACCATCACGACACTCTTTCGGAATCCGACGATGATGGCCTTCTGATTCCCCAATTGAAGCTTCAGGAAATCCATCATCCCGGCAGAATCCGAAAATTGGGAAGAAACCACCAAAGGCAGGAGAAAGTACAGACACAGCCCCAACAATCCCAAACCGGCTGACTTCAGCAGAAAGCGTCCATTGAAGAAACTCAATCCCTTGATCCAGATGACCGCCCCCAGAAACAAAGGAAAATAACCGATCATTGCCCAGTTGTTGGTGATGGAAATCCCATATACGAACGCAAAACGGCTCATCCACTTTTCTTCCTCACCAATGCGATATTCCAGTAAGCAACGGATCAGATACGCGAACATCAACAAATCAATCATCTGCCCCGTTGCTGCGGTTGCGTGTTCCCAGAAACTTAGTTGCAAACCGCAGACCAACACGGCAAAAACCGGAGGCACCCAGGCCAGAGGAATGCTTAACAGCGAAAAATCACTCTGTTCCCGGATCCGCTGATCACGGGTTCGATCGTGCGGCAACAGAGATACGGACCTTGCAAGGTTGTATAAGGTGAACGCCGCCATCAACACCGTCAGGGCATTCAAGGCAAACATCCTTGAACCCTCGCCCAATAAAGTGATGGGTAGAGTGAGCAGATAAAACACCGGACCGTTTACCTTGGGGGACCAGTCCCAGCCGGTCACTTTTGCTACTTCCGACAAGCTGGCAAATGTCGCCGAATGGCTCATCGTCAGGAAAAAAAGCACCAGCGATACCGCACCTAAAACGCAAGGCAGCAAGCGCTGTACATAACTCATGGGCGTTGATTCTGACTCATCCATAACTGATAAGGTAACTAGAAGAAACCAAGCAACCAATCTTGGCAAGGCTATCTTGCTTGGAAATGTGCCTTAGCATATCTTTCAAAATCGAAACCATTCAGTGACATTTACCCAACAGATACGCCATGAAGCCCATACAAATAGGCCTGAACCAGTTCAGACAAGCGGTCACTGTAGCCGCCCTCAAGCACATGAAACGCGGGTGTCCCTAGCTCGGCAACCTGTTGCCCAATCCAGTGAAAATCCACGATATCAAGCAGTTCCTGAGCAATCGGATCGTCCTTATAGGCATCAAACCCGGCGGACACCCCCAACAGGTCCGGTTTAAAATCCCGAATGTCCTGCAACGCTGACTCAATCATTTCACGATAGCGCTGTGCAGGTGTTTCGGGTGGAACGGGGTAGTTCCGCACATTCGGAGGACGATGCTCAAGACCGGTTCCAGGATAACATGGCGATTGGTGAATAGAGGCAAACATGACGTTCTCCTTGCCCAGCAATACATCCTCCGTCCCATTCCCATGATGCACATCAAAATCCAGAACCGCCACTCGCTTTCCATGAACCTCCGCAGCCTCCAGCACCGCAACACCCATTGAACTGAAGTAACAGAACCCCATGGCCCGTTCACGCATGGCATGGTGCCCCGGTGGCCGCATCAGACTAAACGCCGGCTGACCTTCCATCGCCAGGTGCATGGCATCCAACGCTGCGCCTGCAGCTCTCAACGCATGATGATAAATATCTGGGTAACAGGGAGTATCCCCATCAAAATCAGATGTTGCGTCCCGGACGTGCTCTACATGGCGCGGCACATGACCCCGCTCGAGTGCTTCCACCTTGGCCTCCTTTGGCTTTCTCCAATCCAGAGTCAGTTTTTGCTGTTTCTTCAAACGATCTACCGTGCTGGTGACGCGAAAAGGGCGTTCCGGATGCCCGGGCATTGAATACAACGCACATCGCTCATCAAATAAAACCACCATGGAAGCCTTTCTCATAAAGTTCCTTCTACCCGAAGCTCACTAAGTTTACGACGTGAAAAAAGATCCAAACGTTCAAATCTTGATTCACACGACCGGTCAGAAGACTCACCTTTCCGATTTTACTGCTGGATGTTGTCCATATTTGTCGATTAACTATCCCGAAACAATGTTTTATCCGGATACAAAGACATTTATCGATCTGGCTGAAAAAGGGAATCTGATTCCAGTCACAAGAACCGTGCTGGCAGATTTCGACACACCGGTATCGGCCTACCAGAAACTACGCGGACAAGGCGAGTCCTTCCTCTTCGAATCGGTTGAAGGCGGGGAACACATCGGTCGTTACTCTTTTGTAGGTTGCAACCCAAGATCCATCATCCGACAAACCGGAGACAAAGTCGAAGTCATCGAAGGAGGCCGGACCATTCAAAGTTACAAAGTGGTCGGAGCCCTGGCTACCCCCGGCGAGGGCGAGGTGCGCGATGGTTTGGAAGCGGTTCAAAAGACCTTGGCCCAGTTCAATCCGGTGGAAACCGACGAATCCGACTTTCGATTTTCCGGAGGCGCGGTTGGTTTTGTGGGATATGAATTCATCCATGACGTCGAACCCGTGGTCCCCCGCCCCCCCAAGGATGAACTCAACACCCCCACGATGTATTTCCTCATCGCGGATCAATTGCTCGTTTTCGATCGTGTCTCACAAACCATCACGGTGATCGTCAACGCCTACGTCAAGCATCCGCAAAATGCGCTTGGGGAATACGAAGACGCCTGTCAGGAAATCGAACGCATCCTTTCCCTCCTGGAACAGCCGTGCCAATACGAACCGGCCACCTTCCTGAAAACGCCGGAACCCGCCTCGTTCGAATCGAACATGGAGAAGGATCGTTTTCTGGAAAACGTGGACAAAGCCAAGAAATACATCAACGCAGGCGACATCATTCAGGTCGTCGGATCCCAACGGTTCTCCGCACCGATTCAAGCTTCACCATTGGACGTCTATCGCGCCGCCCGCTCGATCAATCCTTCCCCCTACATGTTCCTGCTCGAACTGGAAGGATTCTCCCTGGTGGGAGCTTCCCCGGAAATCCATGTGCGTTGTGAAGAACGCAGAGTGGAAATACGCCCCATTGCAGGCACCCGCCCGCGAGGAGCCAACCGCAAACAGGATCTCGAAAACGAACGCGACCTGCTGGCGGATCCCAAAGAGCGCGCTGAACACGTCATGCTGGTGGACCTTGCGCGCAACGACATTGGCCGTGTGTGCGATTTCAGCTCCGTAGAGGTCAAGGACCTCATGATCATTGAACGTTACAGCCACGTGATGCACATCGTTTCCCAGGTCGAAGGTAACCTGACGGAAGGCAAGACACCTTATGATCTCATCAGGGCCACCTTCCCCGCCGGCACATTGAGCGGCGCCCCCAAAATACGCGCCATGCAGATCATCTCCGAAATGGAACAGACCGCCCGCGGTCCCTACGGAGGTTGTGTCGGATATTTCTCATTCAATGGCAACCTCGACTGCTGCATCACCATCCGCACCGCTCTGATCAAGGATCAGAAGGTGTATGTGCAAGCAGGCGGCGGCTGGGTAAGTGATTCCGTACCTGAGAGCGAGTATCAGGAAACAGTCAACAAATCCAAAGCCATGCTGAAAGCGGTGGCATTGGCCGAATCATTCAACAAAGCATCATGACAAAAGCTCCATCACAAAATAAATCCAGCCTTTTCCTGGGGTTTCTCATTTTGGCAGGAGGGGCTTGTCTTAGTTTTTTTCTTTTTAGAACAGGGCCTCAGGTCGGCACAGAAGAAGAAGCTCCGGTTGCGAAAATGGTCAAAGTGCGCGAGGTTCAACCCGATCGCTATCCCATTTTTGTCTCCGCCTATGGCACCATCGTGCCTGCCAAACGGGTCACCATTGAACCGGAGGTCACCGGCCTGGTCATCCGTCACCACCCCAAACTCAATCCCGGCGGACGCATAGGAAAAGGTGAAGAACTCTTTGCCATCGATCCCACACTCGCGGAGATTTCACTGGAAGAATCCAAATCGGCCGTTGCGCGCGCTTCGGTGAATCTCAAGGAAGCCCAACGAAAACTCGCCGAAGCCAAACGCCTGGCAAACGATTCTCTGATCCCCGGAACGGAACTGGCCACGCTCGAATCCGAAACGCTTTTGCAGGAAGCTGAACTGGCAAGACTCAAAGCCGGGCTGCAACGCTCCGAGGAGATGCTGAAACGCCACCGGTTATACGCTCCATTCAATGCCATCGTGCTGGATGAAGATGTGGACATGGGACAGCGTATTGACCCGGGATTTTCCGCAGCCACCCTGATCGGCGCAGACGAACTTTGGATCCAGGTCTCTCTCCCCGTCGACCAAATCAAACATGTCCGCCTCCCCTCGGAAAGCAACGAAGGCTCCCGGGCGAGCATTTATTATGAATCGGGCGGAAAAAAACAATTTCTCAAAAACGGCAAAGTGATCGGCCTGCGGGGTGATCTGGAGCGCGAAGGCAGAATGGCCCGGTTGATCGTGTCGTTCCAAAATGAACCAGACGATCGTCCATCCAACACTCAAATCCCTTTCCTGATCGGCAGTTATGTCCGGGTGGATATCGAAGCGGGCGAACTGGAAGATTGCCTGGCCATGGAGCAGTCCTCTCTGCGATCGGACAACAAACTCTGGGTGGTCGACACCAACAACCAATTACAGATCCGGGACGTCGAGCTGTATTGGCAAATGGATGACATGGTCTATGTTTCCAACGGCCTCCAGCCCGGGGAAAAACTGATCACCAGCCCGCTTAAATCCGCCGTTCCGGGCACGGAGTTAAACCCTCAGCCTGAGAATTAACCAGTCATGAGCGACACCAAGCCAGCAGCCGATCAAACGTCAGGTTATCCCGGCATCCTCGCCTGGTTCGCTCGCAATCATGTGGCGGCCAACCTGCTCATGATCGCGGTCATCTGCACGGGATTGCTCGTGGCCCGCAACATTCGACAGGAGATCTATCCCACCTTCACACTGGACGCCGTCGAGATTGAGATGGAATACCGCGGCGCCAGCCCCGAGGAAGTCGAGCAATCCATCATCCTCCCCATCGAGTCCGAACTCCGGACCATGGAAATCATCCGAAAAATCACCGCCACCGCCAGCGAAGGCAGCGCCCGTATCATCGCCGAACTCATCCCGGGTTCGGACCGAAACCGTGGACTGCAGGAGATCACCGCCGCGGTGCAACGCATCAACCTGTTTCCGGACGATGTCGAACCTCCCGTCATTGCACTGGACAACGGACGCCGCCGGGGTGTCATGTATCTGTCCATCTATGGCGCGCTCGATGCCAAGGGACTGGTGGACTTTGCGCGTCAAATGGAAGAAAAACTTTTGTCGTTGCCGGAGATTTCCCTGGTCGAACTGCGCGGCATCCGTCGCCCCGAAGTTCACATTGAAGTCCCCCAGGCAAAGTTGAGATCCCTGGGACTCCGCTTGAACGATATTGCGGAAGCCGTGGATGACGCCGCGCTGGATGTGCCAGCAGGGTCCATCAAAACTTCAGCAGGAGACTATCTGCTCAAAACCAAAGAACGCAAGGAAGTCGCCCGAGAGTTCGAAAACATCCCCATCATCAGCAAAGCCGACGGCACCAAAGTCCGGCTCAAAGATGTGGCCATCGTCAAGGACGACTTTGAAGAAACGGAGCGGGAGTCCTACTTCAACGGACGCCCATCGGTGTGGCTGGCCGTTTACAGTTCGGAAACGCAATCACCCCTTACCGTCGCCAAAGCGGTCCGGACATTCATCGATAACGAGAAAAAACATCTTCCGGAATCCGTAGGGATTATCATCACCTTTGACCGTTCGGATGACTACGAAGAGCGGATCAACATGCTCCTGACCAATGGAGCCATCGGTCTCATGCTGGTTGTGCTGGCATTGGGACTGTTTCTTGAACTCCGGGTCGCATTCTGGACCGCCATCGGCATTCCGGTCTCGGTGTTGGGTTCCCTGTTTCTGCTGCCGGCCATGGATGCCAGCATCAACATGATTTCGCTGTTCGGATTCATCGTCACACTGGGTATTGTTGTGGATGATGCGGTGGTGGTGGGTGAGGAGATTTTCCATAACATGTCACAAGGCATGTCCCGCATGGAAGCAGCCGTCAAGGGAGTCAGATTAATGGCCACACCTGTCATCTTTGCCGTCAGCACCAACATCATCGCCTTCCTTCCTCTGCTCTTTGTGCCGGGTGAAACAGGCCAGTTTTTCTATGTGCTACCGGCGGTGGTGATTGCGGTATTCACCGTTTCACTCCTGGAATGTTTATTCATCTTGCCGGCCCACCTGGCGCACCAAGGCAAATCCTCCGGAATCGCTCTTTTCCACTCCTTTCAAGCCTGGCAAACCCGCCTGCGGATACGAATCGATGACGCCATCGATCGCTGGTACAGCCCGGTCATTCACACCGTCATCCGACATCGGATGCTCACTTGCGCCATCGCCGTGGCCGCTTTTCTGGCCGTGGTGGGGTATACCTTCAGTGGACGCATTGATTTCATGTTCCGCCCCTCCATCGAAACACCGTTCGTTCAGGCGGAAATCGAAATGCCAGCCGGTACCCCCACCGATCGAACCCGCGAGGTAGCTTTCCAAATTGCCGAGGCGGCAAAAAGAACCATCGAAAAACTCGGGGAAGAAAACATCCTGATCGGCATCACCACTTCCGTTGCGGAACGAGGCTCGAATGCCGGTGAAGTGTCCGTCCGCCTGGTGCCCCAGAGTCAACGCAAGGTCACCTCCGCAGAGTTCGCCCAACTCTGGCGCAAGGAATTTCCGGTGCTGCCGGATGTCGAGTCGGTATTCTTTGACTATCTGTTTGGTCCGGGAGGATCGGCTGAAATCGATATTCAGATTTCTCATCCAGAAACCGAAGTGTTGCGACAAGCCGCTACCGAAGTGGCCGCCGCCATCGGAAAATATCCCGGAGTAGAGGATGTCCGAAAGGGATTCGGCCGCGAGATGCCGCAGTTCAACTTCGAGATCACACCTGAAGGCAGAAGCCTCGGCATCACCGCTCGGGAACTCGGTCGACAGATCCGCCATGCCTTCTATGGCGCCGAAGCATTACGACAACCCATGGATCGTGAAGAACTCCGGGTCATGGTCAAATTCCCCGAAAACGAACGCAGCACCCTGAGCGGACTTGAAAACCTTCTCATTCGGGTTCCCAACGGAGGAGAAATACCTTTACGACAAGCCGCAAAAATAGAACTGACCGATGCCCCGGCACGCATCACGCGCGTGGATGGCGCCCGGGTGATCAATGTCACCGCCAATGTCGTCCCAGGCATCACCACGGGAAACAAAGTGCTTGGCTCCTTCGACATAACAGAACTCCCCCGCATCCTCAAACGCTACCCGCAACTACGTTATTCCTTTGAAGGAGAACAAAGGGAACAACGCGAAGCCATGACCAACCTGTCCTGGGGATTGCTGGCTTCGTTGTTTGCGATCTACGCGATCATGGCATCGCTGCTGCGAAGTTATGTCCAGGCCCTGGTCGTCCTGCTGATGCTTCCCTGGAGTCTGGCTGGCGCGGTGATGGGGCACGTGGTCATGGGATTTGATCTCAGCGTATTCAGCGTCTTCGGCATGATCGCGCTTTGCGGCATGGTGGTGAACGGAGCCTTCGTGCTCGAGCTGACGCGGGATCAGTTCCTGAAAGCGGGCAATGCACCCATCGACGCTATCGTCCTGGCCGCACAACGACGCTTTCGCCCCATCTTATTGACGGCTCTGACGACTTTCCTCGGCCTGGGACCCATGATTTTTGAAACCAGTCTCCAGGCCCTGTTTCTGGTCCCCATGGCCATTGCTCTGGGTGTGGGCACACTGGTGTCGGCGGCGTTGGTGTTGACTTTCATACCGGCCGTCATGGCCTTGATTGAAGACTGGAAAGCTTCCCGAAGCCTGCCCCTGAATGTTTGATGGATCCGGGCGTCACCTTTTGCCTATGGCAAACACACCGGCAACGATCTGGTTGAATCCATCCCGAGCATCTTCGATCAAGGTATAGAATACCGGCACGGCCAAAAGGGTAAACAAGGTAGCCGAGGTCATTCCGCCAATCAGCACCAAACCAAAGCTCTTGAAGTTGACTCCCATTTCCACGGAAGAACCAAAGGTCAACGGGATCATGCCACTGATCGTGGTCATGGCGGTCATGATCACGGGGCGAAAACGATCCCGGGCAGCCTTGAGCAGTGCTTCCGATCGAGGGATGCCTTCACGTCGCAGGCGGTTGGCGTAATCCACAAGCACAATGCCGTTATTGACCACAATGCCCACCAGGAACATGGCTCCGAGATAAACCATCTGGTCGATAAAGACATTGGACCATTTCAAAGCGATCACCGCTCCGATGGCCGCCAGCGGAATGGTCAGAATAATGGAGAGAGGAATCAACATGCTCTCAAAGAAAAAGGCCATCAGCATATACACAAACACAATCGACAAGATCAACATCATCGAACCTTGTTTACGATCTTCATCGTCGAATGTTTTTGGATCTTCATCGAATGACACCCCTTCAGGAAGGTTGATGTCCTGCTTCGCACGCTCGATCGCTCCCTTTGTTTTCCATGCGTTGGGCCCGGGCTCGAGTTTCAATCCAAACCAGTGGGTGACCTTCTTGTTTCGCCTTGTGATGGCATCATCTTCATTGTCGAGGAACGCTGATCGTGTTACCGCTCCGACGGTGCTGACACGACCATCCTCGGTGGGAATTTGAAAATTGTTCAGATCGGCCAATTCAGACCGATCTTCCTCTTCGAACAACAATCGCATCGGGATCTGGAAACCCTTGTAATTGAAACGCTGCAGGTTTTCACCTCGAACAGCCGCTCCCACCGTGCCCGCCAGGACACTGGGATTGACACCGAGTGAGCTGGCTTTCTTGCGATCCACCAACAGCGCCAGTTCGCTGGGACCGTTTTCTTCGACATCCTCGGCCATCAACGAAACGACTCCCGGAATCATTTCAAACGTAGGCTTCAAACTTTCCGCAACTTGCTTGAGCTGCTCCGGATCATCCCCCACCAATCGAATGTAATGATTATCTTTTCGGTTGCTCCCCTTCTCTCCGCCCTGTTTTCCCTGATAGTGAACGCTCACTCCGGGTTCCTCGGGGAAGCTTTCAAACAACTTGAAAACCGCTTCCTCACGTGTCAGATCACTCACCCGGTCGGGCGCAAAAAAACCGGCAAACATCCCATACCATTTACCATAATGCACCTCATGGGCCTTCAACCCGTATTCCTCCTTTTTCTCCTCGGCAATGGCTTCCACTTTCTGGAAATAGGCAAGTCGTTGATCCATCGTGTATTTGTCAGGAAAATTCACGCGAATGCGGAAGTATCGCATCACTTCGGATTTTTTATCGGTGAAATTCAGCGATTTGGACACCGTAAACGTGGCAGTGAGCAAAGTGATCAGAACAACCGCCAGATCCAGACGTCGGGTCAGAAAAAACTTCAACGCGGCGTTGTAGGCATGATTCAAACGATCAAAGGTCGCATGATAGATCCGGTAAAAAACATTTCCAAGCAAAGCGGACAAATGCTTCTTATCCCGCGTGCCTCGATGTCGTTCTTTGGGAAGCGTAATATAAACACACAGAGGAATGAACATCAGCGCCGTGCCCAATGAGGCTGCAATGGACACGATCACCGGCAAGGTCATGTTCTTCGCATAAAACCGCATCTCCCCTTCCACCACCAGGGTGGAACTGAAAACAATCAAGGTCGTCAAGGTGGCGATGGTGATGGCAAATCCAATTTCACTCACACCGCGCATGCATGCTTCCATCCGGGACATTCCCTCCTGGTAATGGCGATGAATGTTCTCAGCCATCACCACCGAGTTATCAACCAGCAACCCAACACAAATCACCAGCCCCATGATGGTCATGCTGTTCAAGGTCTGACCCACAAAATGCATCGCTGCCAAGGCAATCAACAGACATAAGGGAATGGCCATGGCAATGATCACGGTCAGGCGAAACTGACGTAAAAAGAAAAACAACACCATCGCCGCAAGCATAGCTCCCACCTGCCCGTTATCGATCAGGTTGTCCAGGCGTTGCATGATTTCTTCCCCCTGGTTCTCGTAGATGCTCATATCGAATCCCTCCAGCTTGGGATTCTGCTGAATCTCTTCGACCGTCTCCTTCACCAACCGACTCACTTCCACGGTATTGGCTTCCCCTTCCCGCTTGACGGAAATTCCGTTGGCAGGTTGCGAATTGTACCGGTAAAGACGCTCCGCCTCCTGTGGCTCGTAAACAATGGATGCGATGTCCTTCAAGAACACACCCGGTTGTAAAGGAATGTTGCGGATCTGATCCAGTGTCTTGAATTCACTGCTGGATTTGAGGGTGTATTTCTTCCCTCCATCAATCACATGACCACTGGCCAGGGTAAAATTATCGGACCGCAAGACACGCCCCAGTTGCTGGATATTGATTCCAAAGGCTTCCGCCCGTTCCTTGTCGACTTCAATCTTGATTTCACGCCGATAGATCCGGAAATCCACATCCGCCACACCCATGATGCGCTGGATGGGGGTGATGACGTATTTGTAAATCAAATCGTAGTAATCGGATTCCGGATCATAACTGATGCGAAAACTGACAACCGGCTCCGCTCCGGGTTCGTGTTTGTAGATGTAAGGTTCTTCCACGCCCTCCGGGAAGAGGGGGCGGGCACGTTCGGTACGATCCCGCACTTCACGATAGGCCACGTCCATGTCGGTGCCGTGCTTGAACTTCATTTCCACACGGGAACCCCACTTGTAACCATGAGTGGTCATTTCATCCAGACCACGCACCGTGCTGAGCTCCTCTTCAAGCGGTAGCCCGATCTTGTCCATCGTTTCCGGAGGCACACCCACGTCCCAGCGCACGTTCACCGAAATGTAATGTCCCTCCAACCCTCTCGGATTCATTTCAAGCGGAAGCCGGTTGGCGGAGATCATCCCGACGGCAATGATGGTGAGAAAAATCACGAACATGGTGATCCGTCTCCGAATGGAAAAACGGGCGATCTTGACCACCATATTGTTCGTGTCCGAAATCATGATTGTTCGGTCGCGTGAAACAGCCGTTCGCCGGCCAATCCCATCAGGTAATAAATGGTTGGAATAATCAAAAGGGTCAACAAGGTGGATGTCAACAGTCCACAGATCACCGTAATGGCCATTGGCGTTCGAATCTCAGCGCCATCCCCCAGCCCCAGGGCCATCGGAAACAAGCCCAGCACCGTGGTGGCCGTGGTCATCAGAATGGGGCGCAGCCGCACATGGCAGGCCGTTACAATCGATTCCTCCAGGGAAAGACCGCGCTCTCGCAAGGTGTTGGTATAATCCACCAACACAATGGCATTATTCACCACGATCCCCGCCAGCATGATCAAACCGAGGAACACCACCACTGAAAGATTCATACCCAGCAACTTCAATCCGATGACCGTTCCCACAAACGCCATCGGGATGGTGAACATGATGATGAACGGTTGGAGCAAGGATTCGAATTGAGAGGCCATGATCACGTAAACAAGAAACAGGCTCAACCCCAACGCCAGATACAAGCTGGCCCGACTGCGTTCCCATTCCTGATTCTGTCCGGTGATGAGAAAGTCCATGTAATCCGGCCAGATCATCCGGGTGTTCAACGTCGACTTGGCGGTGTCCACGGCGGCCCCAAGCGAACCTCCCCCGATATTGGCTTGGACAAGCGCCACCCGTTTGCCGTCGATACGACGAATCTCACTGGGGCCCTCGCCGACATGCACCTGAGCCACCGCGCTCAAGGGGATCGGAGTGGGACGCCCCGGGTTCACGATCAATTGACTGACATCATCCACTGCCTGTCGATCCTCCTCAGCCAGCCGCACAACGATGGGCACACGTTTGTCCTTGCGATTTAGACGGGTGGCCTCGGATCCTTTGACCATGTCCCTCACCTGATTCGCCACGGACTGAATGGTCAAACCGTGCCGCATGATTTGATGCCGATCATAGGAGATCTGCAGCTCGGGAGCGCCACTGCGCAAGGTCGGTTCTACATCGGCCAGTTCAGGGGATTGCGCCAGCAATCCGGTGGCTTCATCCGAATACTGCTTCAATTCATCCAAGTCCTCGCCATTGATCTGAATAACCACCGGTTTTTTGGAACTGAACAGCACCGGCCGCGTGACCCGGGTATTGATATCCGGCACGTTATCGAACATCGAGCGCACTTGCGACACAACCCGTTCCTCGGCGAGCTTGGGTTGTTCGGAAGCTTTGAGCAACATTTTGAATTTGGCGGAGTGTTCTCCCTCGTCGGAGTTCTTCATGTTGGTCGTATCGAATCCATACATCACCAGCAATGTTTCAATTCCCAGGTCTTCTTTTTGCTCCAGAATCGAATCTTCGATATGATCCAGCGTGGTGATGGTTTCGTCCAGGGGCGTTCCAACAGGCAGGGCAACTTCAAAGGTCAGTTCGCTTTGGTGCACCTCCGGCAGGAGTTCGGATTGAAGCGTTCGCCCCACAGCCCAGGTCAGAACAAAACATCCCAATGCCAGTAACAAAATCGCCGGAGGATGAGCCAGTCCCCAGCGCAGTATGCTTGGATAGATCCCTTTGGCATGATCCGTCTCACCTTCTGAGGACTTCCTCTCAAACAAACTTCTGAGCCAGTTAATGCAGGCAAAAAGCAGATAGGACACACCCGCCAACAAACGAATCACCCAGATCAGATTGAAACCCACAATCTCCAAGGACATGGTCAAAGGCAATCGAACGCACTGATAAGGCAATGACAGGAAAAACGGCCATCCACCTCGTCGCCACCCCTTTTGAAACGAACCAATGCCTCCCCATAAATCGGCCAAGGTCTCTCCTTTCGGATGCTCGGGATTCATCCTGATCTTTGACAAGGCCACCAGGCAAGGCAGCACACTGAACCAAAGCCAGTATTTCGCCACGCTCCAGGAAACGGATACGTAATCGGGACGCGCCTCGGGATCCGGATTGTCCGCGAGCCAATGGATGATGAACACGATCAATGCCACCACCCCGATCATCCCCACCAACCATCCGACCATGGGAATCAAAAACCGCACCAAAAAGGAAACCGGTCGAACCCTCCCGGCAAAACCGCCCAATGGATGCTCCCCCAAACCAACGCCCTCCTTCAACTTCAGGCCGGTCCGACTGGCCAACATGGGAATAAACAACACCGCCACCACCAACGAAGCGAGCAACGAGGTCACCACCGTCAAGCCAAGATCACCAAACACCTGACCAGCCATCCCTTCCACAAACACCATGGGAAAAAAGACACAAATAGACGTCAAGGTGGACGCAATGACCGCCCCCCTCACTTCACGGGTGCCGCGAATGGCTGCGGCACGCATGTCATCCCCTTCCTCACGACAGCGATAGATGGATTCCAACACCACAATGGATGAGTCCACCAACATCCCGATCCCCATCGCCAGTCCGCCCAGCGACATGATATTCAACGAAACCCCCAGAATGTTGAGCGGGGCAAAGGTCACGAAAATGGAGATTGGAATGCTGACCGCGATAATAGACGTGGTCCGCAGATCTCGCAAAAAAACAAGTAGAACAACAATCGCAAGGAAGCCTCCCATGATGGCGGTGCTTTTGACTTCATTGATGCTGTTGTCGATAAAGATGGAACGATCGGCCACGACTTGTAGCGTCACGTTCTCTTCAGAAGACAATTTACCGGCGATGCTCTTGCGGCGACCATCCTTCGGAGACCCCACAGCATTCTTGATGCGCTCGGCCACTTGCACCATGTTGGAGTCTGCCTCCTTGTAAACATCGATCTGAACACTCTCTCCCCCATTGGTGCGGGTCAACATTTCACGATCGCGCTGTCCATAGACGACTTGCCCGATATCCTTCAGTCGAATTTCTTTTCCTTCACGTCGGAGAACGATGGTGTCGGCGATTTCCTCCAGATCCTGATACTCATTGATGGTTCGGATCATATACTCCGCTTCGCCCTCACGAATGCGACCACCTGCGGCATTGATATTTTCCGCTCCGAGTCGATTGATAACCTGATTGATCGAAAGGTTGGCGCGCTGCAATTGATCGGCATCCACCAAAACATGGATCTCTTCCTCCAGCCCACCACGAACCCGTGCTGCGGCTACCCCCTTGATCGGTTCCAGAGCTCGTTTGACCTGCAGTTCAGCAATGCGACGCAGCCTCCTTGCGCTTGAGAAATCGATGGTGCCAACAGAGCTATTATCTACTGAGACACCGTCGAGCTCATCGGACCCTTTCGTGGAAAGACTGAGTTCCATCACCGGATCCAGCGAAGGATCGTAATGCAACAACAAGGGTTTCTCGGCGCCTCTGGGCAAACGCACGGTGTCCAGCTTCTCGAGCGTATTCTGGATGGCGTCGACCATGGAAGTGCCCCACATGAATTCGAGCACCACATCACTCACACCCGCCCGGCTGATGCTGCTGATCTCGTTCAAGCCACTGACCACTCCCAATTGCTCTTCTATGCGGCGACTGATGTCGTTTTCCACTTCTTCAGGAGCTGCGCCCGGGTATTCAGTACGCACGGTCAAAGTGGGATAACTCATCTCCGGCATCAAAGTCACCGGAAGTCGTCCCAGTGAAAAATACCCAAACACAACTGCCGCCAGAAAAACCATCAACACCGCAACAGGCCGGTCGGTGGTAAAATTAGGCTGATTGTGTTTCGGCTCCATGGTAAGGAATGAAGGAGTTTATTTGGAAAGTTTGGATTTGGCCTTCGCTTTGAATGCCTGCTTTGCGCCCTTATCCAGCGATTCCGAAGATGATCCATCTGGTGATTCCGGCACTTTTTCGCCTAGCTCACGGATGGGCGAATCCTCTTTAAGCCCTGCCTGGCCTGCCACGACAATAATATCCCCTTCCTGGAAACCTTCCATGGGTTCGATGTTTTCCTTATCGGCATTGCGAGGCTCCACCAGTTTTCTTTCCGCACGTCGAACTCCGTTGGTGTCGGTGTAAATCGTAAAGGCAAAGGTTTGGTCGACGGAATAGGTGATGGACCGTTTAGGAATCAATATGGCGTTTTCATTTTCATCCAGCACAAGCTCGACATTCACCCACATGCCGGGCGACAAAGCACCACGATTTTTGACGCCTACCACAACTTTCACGGTACCGGCCTCGGCATCCACCACCGGAGAAATGCGTTTGACGTAACCTTCAAACACAGCATCCCCCAAGGTGGTGGAGATCAATCGAGCCGCCATGTCTTTTTTGAGTTTTGGCAGATACTGCTCGGGCACGTGGATCACTGCCACCGTGGAATCCAGGTCAATAATTTCAAAGATCGGCGTACCGGTGGTTACTTTGTCTCCCACCTTGACGGTGCGGCTGGTAATCGTGCCCTTGATGGGTGCCTTAACCTCGGTGTAATCGAGCTGACGCCTGGCTTCCTCTTCCGCCAGCTTGGCCTGGTCGTAGGTAAACTGTGCGTTCACGTATTCCGATTCACTGATGAGACTCTGATTATAAAGTTTCTCGATGCGGTCAAACTCGATCTTCGCCTTGTCGGACTGGCTCTTTGCCTGATTATAATTGGTGCGTTGACTGTCGTTCTCCAATCGCAAAATCACCTGATCCTTCTGAACCAGATCCCCCTCCTCAGCCAGCAGCTCAATCGCAGGATTTTGTGCGCGCGCCAGCACCAGCACTTGTTCCTCCGCCTGCAACGCGGCGGAACGCTCGAGGATCTCCTCAATCTTGCCACGCCTGACCTCGGCCAATTCCACCAACACAGGTTTGACCTTGGCCGCATTCGCAGCCTTGGCTTTGGCGGCTTCCTCTTTTGCTTTATCTTCTTTGTCGGAACCGCAGCCCGATAAGAACATCACCAAAAGAACCGCAAGCACACCAAGCGATCGGGTTTCATCCCAAATCTTGTTTCTGTTCAATTTATTTAACATTTTCAAAGCATTACTTCCCATGCCACCAAGGGCAGGGACATTAATTCCTGACCATTATTCACACCAGAACAAACACAGCATGATTGGTTCAGGGATGCGCTGCTGCGCGTCCGCCAACGTGTCCGCATCTTGCCAAAATCATCCCCATGCCCTTACGCGCTCGCGGCCCCGCGGCAGCGGGGCCCTTCTACCGGAGAGGCAAACCCATCTGCCTCTCTATAACTCCGGCAGCGACGCATTTCTAAAACTTTCAGTAACCGCCCAGAGGTTCAGAGGACTGAAAGCCTCCCCAAACTTGAGGTATTTCGCGCTACCATCCACAAAACCATAATTGGATCCTCCCCCACGTCCTGCGGCATCAGCCCCGTGTTTTCCATGGGCCACTTCGGTCAAGTGATCACTTCCATATTCGGGAGGCCAAATGTCCATGTAGGCATCACCATTTGAATCAGCCTTTCGTTCACCGATCAGTATGGTGTTGGACGGTTCAGGAACGGCGGTCAGTTTCATCCCAGGGAAACCACCCGATTTGTAAGCCCCGAACAACGCATTCCAATCTCCCTGGAAAGATTCAACTGCGAAATAGTCCAGAAATCCGTTGAACAGATAACTGGTTTCGACTTCTCCTCGATCCACGGGGCAATGCAAGATCCCTCGGTTTTGATAGTAGGATTGCATTAAATCCATCCAGACCGCCCCGGACTGATACGAACGTGGCGGGAGGTGATCGTCATGATCATCAGCGTACATCTGAATCGCAAGTTGAATCTGCCTCACCTGGTTCAGACACTGGGTCCGCTTGGCGCGTTCCTTGGCTTTGGACAACGATGGGAGCAGCATGCCTGCCAGTACTCCAATGATGGCAATCACCACCAACAATTCGATGAGCGTGAAACCAAACCGGGTTCCGGCTCTGGTTTTTCCTTTTACAAATGTCAGTATTGGATTTGAAAACATAGAATTCTTACGATGGAAAGCTCCTGTGAAACCTTCATTTAGTTATCGGAGAATCACTGGCCTTGTTTTTACCTGCGTCTGGTTTCGCTTTGCCCGTTCCCTTTTTGTTTTTCAGCCGTTCTTTTAACAAGCCTTTGGCTTCTTCTTCAGAGATGCCTTTCTCTTCCATGATCTCCTTTACTTTTCCGGCATAAGCTTGTTGCCATCCCTTTTTCCGATTCCTTTTCTCGATCGAAGAAATGGCTTCGGCCAGTCGCACTTGAGCTTCGATCTGGGTCATATTGCCGGCTGCAACCTCGGACTTCAGGTAAGTGCGCGCCGCCGTTTCATCTTTAAACGCCGGAATCGGCTCAGCGGTTTCACGCCCCAGCATCCACCATACGATCCCGATCACAAGCGCAGCCAGCAGCAGATAGGGAAGTTTTTTATCACTCACGGGTTTCATGTGTTCGTCTTTATTCAATTCACGTTATACAGAGGAAGGTTTATCATAGATCGGGTGGAAAGATTTCAATCCAATGAATCCTCAGCCCGGCATCCTCCTGAATCGTCAACGCATAAATATCATTGATCTCCAAGCCTTCTGGAGAAGCGGCTTGATTGGCCTGCAAGGGCCTAAAATCGTTCAAACTCAAATCCACCTGATAGGTGTCACCATTGACGGTCATTTGCTCCGGGCTCACGTCGGTTTCATATTTGCCAGCAAAAACTCCCTGCATGCGCTGGGTACTGAAACCAAATCGAACGGATATTTGTTGATCATAGCTGAAACGATACTGAATCCTTGAACCAGGTTGCAACATGACTGGATTGGCACTGCTACGTGAAACCGAAAACGCTGCAGCATAGAGCATGATGTATTTTTTCCGGCTAACTTCCCATGGAAGCGGCACCGCCTGTATGTCAGCAAAACCAGGCACCAAACTGGCCCTTGTTTCTCCCAACAAAATATCCGGACCTTTCAACTGATGAAAATGCCATTGCTGCACGTGGCGAGGTTGATCCAGTATCATCAAGGGCTTGTCTCCGGCAGTCACCTCAATCATCTGACCTTTCCGAATGGTCAAGGATGATTGGTCGAGCAATCGAGTGACCAACGCTTCTCCCTCATTCATTCTCAGGCGTGAATATCCACGCTTGGTCTGCAAATCAAATTGTGCCTTCCGGAACTCGAAGACGGCGCTTGAAGTTTGTATACGAATGGTTTTGAACAAGGTTTCAGGCTCAATTTCAGCCCACAAGGTCCCGTAAGGAAAATTCAGCAGAGGATCACCATCTTCTTGTTCCATTTGACGGAGATAGGCATAGCCTGCCATGGTGATATCCGAGTGATGACCCACCTTTATTTTTAAAAAGGAATCGCTGCATTGGGATTCCAACGTTTCCCCAGGCTCAATGAACCTGCCATGTTCCAATTGAGTATCCAGTTGCCCAAAGCGAGTCAGTATCTGACATGCACTGTTGCTTCCCGATATGGACAGGATCGGGCTAGATGAAGGTGGATCGATCATTCCTTTCACCCATACTCCCACCACCAACAGGACGGCGGCCGCACCAAAGGCCATCGGAAGTTTACCTATTCTTTTACTGGAAGAGGTTTTGTTGATTTTTGGGACGTCAGCAACATTTTGAAAACGAGCCGATCCTCCTTGAGCGGCAACATGAGTTCTCTCCAAATCAGCCACTGATACGGCTTGCTCGCAAAGGTCGCTCAGCAATTGGCGCGCTGCTGCATCCGTTTTCAACCATTCATTCACAGCCTGTTCTTCTGACTCAGAACAGGTTCCGTCAAGAAAACGCATCAATTTTTCTATTTGAGATGTGTCGTCAGTCATTGTCAGTCAGCATTCTTTCAAGACTCAGGATATGGGGAAGCCATCTTTCTTTCCACACATTCTCGCAATGCATGATGTAATCGAGAAAGACGTTTATAAACAGCATTCAAATCAACCCCTATCCGAGTGGCGATCTCAGCACATTTCAACCCGTCAAAATACCTTAATTTCAGCAATGACCTGGATTTTGAAGGCAACAAATCAAGACAGTTGGACAAAGCTTCAAGTCTTCCTCCCGTCGGAACCTGAGAGCTACGTTGAGCCCATTCCAGGCTCAGCACATCGAAAAGTTCATCATCTAACTCCAGACTGACCCGCTGATGACGTCGCAGCCAGTCAATCCCTTCTCGACGAACCACAATAAAAGCCCAGGACATCAATGCCGGTTCACTATCAAACTCGACGTCTCGGGTAATCGCCTTGAGCGCCATATTTTGAAAGACATCCTCGGCCGCATGCGCATCTCTGGTCACCAACCACGCTGCCGCAGACAACTTTATGCGCGCTTCCATCAGGCATTGTAGAATTTGAGTTTCAGTCAATCGCATCCTGTCAAAATCAATAAAACCGTGCATCCAGGTGGATATTTACAGTCAGAAAGACATGGCTCTTGCGCAAGTCCATTTCCGATGCAACACACTACGGAATCAATATTCGAACATGGTAACGCATGACAGGCCAGAATCCTGACAAAAATTTCTAAAAGCGTGACGAGTTCCGGTTCCACAGGTAGAACCTTGGGGCATGGGTAAGACTTTGTTTTTGTTGGACGGAATGGCGCTGTTGTATCGGGCGCACTTTGCGTTCATCTCAAATCCGATCAGGACCTCGAAGGGACTCAATACATCCGCGGTCTATGGCTTCCTGAATGTGTTGCTGGATCTGAAAGAGAACCGCCAGCCCACCCATCTGGCAGTCGCACTGGACACCCCGGAACCCACTGAGCGGCACCGCATATACCCCGAATACAAGGCCCAACGTGAAGCCATGCCAGAGGATCTGGCCGCAGCCATCCCGCTGATTCACCGTCTTTGTGAGGCGATGAACATCCCCCTGCTCAAGCTGGATGGATACGAAGCCGACGACATCATCGGAACGCTAGCCCGCAAAGCCGAGCAAGAGGGATTCACCACTTACATGGTGACGCCGGACAAGGATTTCTCCCAACTCGTCACCGAACACACTTTTCTGTTCAAGCCCGGACGCAAGGGCGGTGCCCCGGAGATCGAAGGCGTCGAGGAAACCTGCAAACGCTGGCAGGTGGAACATCCAAAACAGGTCATCGACATCCTGGGGCTCTGGGGAGATGCGTCGGACAACATCCCCGGTGTGCCCGGAGTGGGTGAAAAAACAGCAAAAAAACTGATCGGCGAGCATCACTCCATCGAATCGTTGCTGGAGAACGCTTCATCGGTGAAAGGCAAAATGGGGGAGAAACTGGCGGCCAACAAGGATCAAGCATTGTTGTCCAAAAAACTGGCCACGATTGACCTTGAGGTGCCCATCGAGTGGAATGAAGCAGAACTTGCCATCACGGAACCCAACGAAGACCTCCTGAAACCATTCATCGTCGAACTTGAATTCAATGCCCTGGGCAAGCGCTTGTTCGGTGAAGCATTCAAAGCAGGACGTGGTTTTACCAGCGAATCCACGGCCGGAGGCGGACAATTCGAACTGGATTTCTCAGCACCAACTGCTTCGGAAAACGCATCAGAGCAAAATCAAACTGATGGAGCCACCCTGAAAACACTCGCCGACGTCCCCCATCAATACGATTGCATCCAAACGGAAGAGGCGCTGGACGCATGGATTCAAACACTGAACGCACAGGAATGGTTTTGTTTCGATACCGAAACCACCGGTCTGGATGCCAAAACAGTGGAACTGCTCGGCTTCTCGTTCAGTTGTGAAAAGGGCAAAGCCTGCTACCTGCCCACCGTTGGTGAAGGAAGCCTGTCCCCTGATCTCATTCGCGCCAAACTATCCCCCCTGCTCCTGAATGAAAAAATCGGCAAGGTCGGGCACAACCTCAAATACGACTTGAGCGTGCTGAAATGGCAAGGATACGAAATCCGAGGTCCACTCATCGACACCATGATCCTTCATAGCCTGGTCAGAGCGGACCAGAAACACGGGATGGATTTCCTTGCGGAAGCTTATCTTGGGTACACGCCTGTCTCGATCGAATCCCTGATCGGCGCCAAAGGAAAAGATCAATTATCCATGAAGGATGTCCCCCTGGACAAGCTCGCAGAGTATGCGGCCGAGGATGCGGACATTACCTGGCAACTCTTCCAAAAACTCAAGCCGGAGATTAAAAAACAAGGTCAGGAACGCGTGTTTTACGAAGTGGAGATGCCTCTTGTGCCTGTTCTCACTTCCATGGAATACGAAGGCATCCGATTGGATCCCGATTCGATGGTCAAATTTTCCGCACAGTTGCTGGAACAATCCATGGTTCTGGAAAAACAGATACACTCCATAGCTGGAGAAACCTTTAACATTGCGTCGCCCAAACAACTTGGCGAAGTCCTGTTCGGCAAAATGAAGCTGGTGGAAAAACCAAAGAAAACCAAGACCGGACAATACGCCACCAATGAAACCGTTCTACAAACACTGGCTGGCGAACATGAAATCATTCAAAAGATCCTCGAATACCGAACCGTTACCAAACTGCGAAGCACCTATGCGGAGGCATTGCCCCAAAGCATTTTTGACAAAACAGGCCGCATCCACACCACATTCCACCAGACAGCCACTGCCACCGGGCGCTTGAATTCACAGCATCCCAACCTGCAGAATATCCCTATTCGCCGGGAACTTGGACAAGAAATCAGAAGAGCTTTCGTGGCACGCGGCGAGGGATACACCCTGCTGTCGGCGGATTATTCCCAGATCGAACTACGGATCATGGCCTCCATCAGTGGAGATCCAGCCATGAAAGCCGCGTTTGAGGCAGGCGAGGACATTCACGCCGCCACCGCGGCCCATGTTTACAAGGTCGATCTCAACGAGGTAACGAGCGACATGAGACGACGCGCCAAAACGGTGAATTTCGGTGTAATGTATGGCATTTCAGCGTTCGGACTATCCCAACGTCTGGGCATTCCCAGGAAAGAGGCTGCCGAAATCATCGAGCACTACTTTGCCAGTTTCCCATCCATCAAAGATTACATGGATAAGACGCTCGAATCCGCTCGCACCAAGGGATACGTGGAAACATTGACCGGACGTCGCCGCTATCTGCCCGATGTGAATTCCAAAAACGGAACCATCCGTGGCATGGCGGAGCGTAATGCCATCAACACCCCCATCCAGGGCACGGCAGCGGATATGATCAAACTGGCAATGTCCGCCATTTGGAACACGCTCAATGAAAAGAAGCTTAAGTCCAAACTCGTATTACAGGTTCATGATGAATTGATATTTGATCTGGAAGCATCAGAGAGGACAGAAGTAGAACCGATGGTCAGAAGAATGATGATTGAAGCTCTCCCTCTGGAGGTTCCTATCGAAGTTGAGATAGGAACAGGTGCCCACTGGTTGGAAGCCCACTGATACTTCTCAATATTGAAATCCAAGCCGGACTATATCGATACAGTCCCCCGGTCGTTTCAGCAGGAATATAATAAAGCAGCCAAGCGAAACAACCCACCCAACGAACCACAGGATCTCTAAACCTATATATTAAAACCATTTACAAACCAAAACAAGCAGATGTCACCTGAAATACGGAATCGAGCTCGAGATAAAAAGCAAAATAATTCAATTTTACGTTTGATATTGGCCTGAAAATAGCTAAAAAAGTCACGTCTTCGTGAGTGCGAAGACAGCGGGTTTTGGTGTTAAGAATAACCGTGTGTACACCAAGACCCGCTTTTTTTATTAATCCTCCATGATACGATCGATGGTATTGAACCACGCATCGTGCAGTGATTCCAAGTTCCACTCGAAGGCGCGTTCCCCGACTTTAATACTCAAGGATTGCCCCCCAACGGTACCGATGTTTTCAACGTGCAGACCCAATACTTCGGCTTGACCCAACACCTTGCCCAGAAAAACAGCTGGAATGGAAATCACGATTCGCCCTTGAGTCTCACCGAATAGCAACGCATCAAGTCGCCCCTTGATTTCATCCTTGAAGTGAATGTCAGCACCGATGAGTTCAGAAGTATGTCGTGCCGTTTCCCGGGAGACACAACATTCTGCGAGCGCGACAGCAAGTCCCCCTTCACTGCAATCGTGAGCACTGTGCACCACCCCTTGAGCAATCCAGCCACGCACTGCGTCGTGCAAATTCTTCTCCTTGGTCAAGTCACAGCGGGGTGGCAGCCCCTTCTTCAGCTGATGTTTGACTTTAAGGTAAGCTGAACCGCCAAGTCCCTGAAAGGCATCTTCTTTATCGATGGGATCTCCCAGCAATAGAATCAAATCCCCTTCATTCTTGAACCATTGTGTGGTGATGTGGTCAGGATCCTCTATCAATCCCACCATGGCGACCGTGGGTGTGGGGTCAATCGCTCCTTTGGGGTTCTGATTGTAAAGGCTGACATTACCACCGGTGACAGGGGCTTCAAAGTGACTGCAAGCGTCAGCCAGCCCCCGCACGGCTTCTTTCAATTGCCAGAACAGTTCCGGATTGTGTGGATTGCCAAAATTCAAATTGTCAGTCGTCCCGAGCGGGACTGCACCGGAACAAGCCAGATTACGGGCAGCCTCGGCCACCGCGATCTTGCCCCCTTCGTAGGGATCGAGATAAACGTAGGAGCCATTGCCATCCACACTCATCGCCAGATATTTTTCTGAAACGGGCTCATCCCTGTTCGGAGCGTCGTCAGGCAGCAGCGGAAGAGAGTCCGCTTTTACGCGCACAACGGCCGCATCCGACCCCGGATGCACTATGGTGCCGTTTCTCACGGTATAATCGTATTGACGATACACCCAGTTTTTGGACGCGATGGACGGCCAGGCCATCAAAGCATTCAAGTCCGCCACGGGATCTTGGGTATCCGGGATGGAATTCAGATCAAAGGCACGCGTTTCCTTGAGGTATGCCGGCTCGGCGGCTTCACGATGATAAATGGGAGCTTCATCCGCGAGTTTGGCGGCAGGAAGGTCCGCCACGATTTCACCGTGATGTTTCACCACCATTTGCCCGGTATCCGTCACATGCCCGATCTCGGCCCAGGGGAGATCCCATTTGTCGAAGATCCGCTTGACCTCATCCTCACGCCCTTTGTGAACGATGATCAACATGCGTTCCTGGGATTCGCTCAACATGATTTCATAAGGCGACATACCAGGTCCACGTTGAGGGACCTTGTCCAACTCAATTTCAATGCCCGTTCCACCGCGGGCAGCCGTTTCGCAGGTTGAACAGGTCAGGCCGGCGGCCCCCATGTCCTGGATACCCGCAACGGCGCCGGTGGCCAGCAACTCGAGACAGGCTTCCATGCAGAGTTTTTCCATGAATGGATCACCAACCTGAACAGCCCCGCGCTGTTGCTCGGCGGATTCTTCGGTCAGATCCTGTGAAGCAAAGGCAGCTCCCGCCAATCCGTCGCGTCCAGTGGCCGGACCAACGTAAAACACCGGGTTCCCCACCCCTTTGGCTGCGCCACGCGCAATCTGCTCATGCCTCAATACACCCAGGCAAAAGGCATTGACCAATGGATTGCCCTCGTAGCACTCGTCAAAATAAACCTCTCCCGCAACTGTGGGGATACCAAAACAATTTCCATAGTGACCGATCCCGGCCACCACACCTCTGAACAGACGTCGCACTTCGGCGGAATCAAGTTTACCGAAGCGCAGAGAATTCACTGCACAGATGGGACGGGCTCCCATGGTGAAAATATCACGGATGATCCCCCCCACACCGGTGGTCGCGCCCTGGAAAGGCTCCACGGCGCTTGGATGGTTGTGGGATTCGATCTTGAACGCCACAGCCAGTCCATCTCCTATGTCGATGATCCCGGCGTTTTCCTCGCCTGCCGGCACGAGCACTTTGGGGGTGCGTGTCGGGAATCCTTTCAAGAGTGGGCGAGTATTCTTATACGAACAATGCTCGCTCCACATGACCGAGAAGATGCCCAGCTCGGTGATATTGGGTTCCCTGCCAATTTGCTCTAGAATGAGCTGGTATTCCTCTTCGGTGAGGTTGTGCTGACGGATCAATTCGGGAGTGATCTTCGGTTCGGACATGGTGTTTGGATATCCTTGGTGTAAATCTGTGAAATCGTTTTGGGTGTCGGTTTAAGCCTTGGTGGACATATGTTCGATCAAACTGCGGAATATCCACTGGCCATCGTCGCTGCCAATCAAACCCTGACAAGCGCGCTCCGGGTGAGGCATTAAGGCAGCCACGTTCTTGTTCGCATTGCAAACACCGGCTATGTGACGCACGGAACCATTGGGATTGGCATGATCTTCGACCTTGCCGTCGGCGGTTGCATATTGCCAAAGGATCTGTCCGTTGGCTTCCATTTCGGAAAGAGTCGCTTCATCCGCAAAATAACAACCCTCGCCATGCGCAACAGGCACGCGCATCAGGGTATCCCGGGGAATCGCTCTTGTGAATGGCGTATCACGATTCACGGTCGCCAAATGAACATATTCGGAACGGAACTGGAGCGATCGATTGCGAATCAAAGCCCCGGGCAACAACCCCGCCTCGCACAAAATCTGAAATCCATTACATATCCCAAGCACCCAACCACCATTGTTCGCAAAATCAGCAAGCGCCTGCATCACCGGACTGAAGCGGGCAATCGCCCCGGCACGAAGGTAATCACCATAGGAAAAGCCTCCGGGTACCAACACAGCATCCAAATGCCCGAGTTGATCATCCTTATGCCATACGTAATGAGCTTCATGTCCAAGGACTTCAATGGCATTGACGCAATCCTGATCACTGTTGGAGCCAGGAAATTGCAGGACTCCGAAACTGAATTTGGTGTCTTGATCGGTTTCAGCTTGTAAGGTCGAAGCCGTGTCTGTTCCTGTTGCGGTCATATTGTGTTTAAAAACATCAGATGTAAAATTCGCAGGGTGTTATCGTGCCGTGAAATTCCTGATTTTCAGTCTTCCCACTCAATCCGATAGTCTTCAATGACCGGATTTGACAGTAATCGATGACATGCCTCTTCTACTTTCGGCTCCAAAGCGGCACGATCACCGTCCAGTTCCAACTCGAGAAAACGCCCGACATGAACATCTTGAACCCCTTCGTAACCCATGTGCTCCAACGCGTTGAGCACGGCCTTACCCTGGGGGTCGAGGACGGCTTTCTTGGGTGTGATGATAATTTTGGCCTTCATGGTTTCGTTTCAATCCTAACGAACCCTCATCATGCGTCGATCCCCCCCTGTCTCGCTAGTTTTTTTTCACATAGATATCATTTGTGATTCGACTTGGAGGAAACATCTTTTGTGATTAGTCTGCTTGCCATCCAGATTTACCCATGAAAACGACCAATCGAAGACAGTTTATACGTCAGGCGGCTCTGGCCACCGGAGCAGCCGCCGGATTTCAACACCAGTTAGTCGACGCCGCCCATCCCAAAACACATCCGATATGTGCGTTTGTAAAGTTTCTGCAGGAACTATCGCACGAAGATCTGGCAGCAACCATCAAGCGATTGGGATTTAATGGCATCGAAGGCACCATCCGACCCGGCGGACAGATTACGCCCGATCACGTCGAGGAGGAACTCCCCAAATTGATGGCCGCCCTCAAGAAACATGAACTGGAAATGACCATCATGGCCTCCGGCATCAACCGTGCGGACGATCCCCTGTCGGTTAAAACCCTGCAGATCGCTTCGAAACTGGGCGTCAAACGTTATCGGATGAATTATTACCGGTATGACCTCAACAAACCGATATCCCGGCAGCTGGCAGATTTTCGATCCATGGCACGAGACCTGGCCGCCCTCAATAAAGAACTCGGTATCCAGGCCATCTACCAAAACCACGCCGGTGCCCGCTATCTTGGCAGCACTCTATGGGATTTAAGTTACTTGATGCGCGGCATTCCAGTGGACCAAATGGCGGTCGGATTTGATGTTCGTCATGCCAAGGTCGAGGGCGGCATGAGCTGGCCGATCTACTGGAACATGATTCAACCACACCTCGGAGCCGTCTACGTAAAAGATTTTCTGTGGAAGAACAATAAAATCGAAAACGTGCCCCTTGGCAAAGGGTGGGTAGACAATGGCTTTTTCACAGAAGAACGGCTCAATGCGTTCGAAGGGCCCATCTCACTCCATGTCGAATACCTGGACCACGCAGGACTCAAAGCCAACACCGACGCCCTGGAAACCGACCTGGCAACCCTGAGGAAATGGCTGGGATAGCAGATAGCGGTTAGCTAATGGCTAATAGCTAATAGCTAATAGCTAAAAAAGCGGAATGAGTCACCCCATTCCGCTTTTTGTATGACACTTTATGAACTGACGCCCAACACAACGTTATTCAAACATCCCCGGATCAACGGCCGGCGTCGTGATTTCGTTTTCAGGTGCCTTGGGATTGGGCGGATTCGTACCACGCAGAGTGAAGATATAACTACCCACCGCGTAGATTTCAGACGGACGCATCTGATCCTTCCAGGTAATCATCCCCTTGGCTGGCACCCCCTCGGAGATAGTCTTCAGGGTATCCTTGAATTCACTTCCATGGATCCAATAGTCATCCGTCAAGTTGGACCCCACCAATCCTTGCCCCTCGGGACCATGACACGGCGAACAATACGTCATGTATGTTTGCTGCCCGGCACCCAGTATCGCCTGATCTGAGGAAGGCTCCATCGTGGCCATATCCGCTTCAAACTTGGCAATAGCCGCCGCTTTTTGCTCCGTGGCAATCTTCATGGCAGCTTCATAAGCCTCGGCACTCGACATCCCCATGTTGAGCACATGGTAGTACAAGACGTAGATAATGCTGAAGATGATGCAGAGGTTAAACAACCACACCCACCAACGAGGCAAATTATTGTCCAATTCCTTGATGCCGTCCGCCTCGTGACTCATTAACAAGGGATCTTTTTCTTCACTCATGGCATGTATCCTTTTGTTCTTCGTTCAAATCCAGTTCAAGGGGCATACTCCCGGCCTGGTTCAAGTAACCTTTTTTCAGACTTAACACCCACATCAGCATTCCTGAGAAAAACAGGAAGAAGATGGAAAGTGCGATGATGCCGTAAATACCGACACCTCCGATATCGAGTAGTACGTTCTTGATCATTGAGCCACCTCCGATTCCGCTCCGGTCTTGATGTCTCGACCGAGTCGTTGCAAGTAGGCAATCAAGGCGATGATTTCCTTGTCCGTTTCCGGATTTTCGATCATGTCCTTCTTCAAGTTTTCAACAATCTGCAAGGCTTGGGATTCCAACTCCTGCGCAGCCGTATCTTCGGCGCCTTCAGGATAAGGCACACCCACTTTGCGCAGGGCACCAATGCGTGCCGGCAAGGTGTCGACTTCCATTTCCTGGGTGTAGAGCCAAGGGTATTTCGGCATGATGGATCCCGGCGATGTGGTTTCCGGATCCATCATGTGGAGGTAATGCCATCCATCAGGATACTTGCCACCCTCACGGTGTAGATCGGGCCCGGTTCGCTTCGAACCCCACAAGAACGGATGATCATAAACAAACTCACCCGCTTTGGAGTATTCACCGTAACGCTCGGTCTCAGATCGGAACGGACGAATCATCTGGGAATGACATCCCACACAACCTTCCCGGATATAAATATCCCGTCCCAACAACTCGAGCGGCGTATAAGGTTTGACGCTGGAGATGGTGGGCACGTTGCTCTTGATGAGATACATCGGAACGATTTCAACCAGACCACCCACGGATATGGCGATCACGGCCAGAATGGTCATGGTGATGGGTTTGGATTCCAGCCAGCGATGTTTGTAAGGATGAGGCTCGTCTTCATGAACTCCCTTGTCCAATGCAGGAGCCTTGGCCTCGGTATCGGGTTCCAACTGGCCTGATTTGGCGGTCTTGAAGAGATTATATGCCATCAGGAACATCCCCACCAGGTAGATGGTTCCACCCACTGCACGCAATTGATACATAGGAATCAACTGAGTCACGGTTTCAAGGAAGTTGGGATAAGCCATGAATCCTTCATCGGTGAATTCTTTCCACATCAAACCTTGAGTCCAACCTGCCCAATACATCGGCACCGCGTAGAGAGCGATCCCCAGCAAACCAATCCAGAAATGATAATTGGCCAGTTTGGTGGACCAAAGCTTGGTGTTGTAAAGTTTCGGAAACAGCCAATACAGCATGCTGAAGGTCAAAAAGCCGTTCCAACCCAAAGCACCGGTATGAACGTGAGCAATGGTCCAGTCGGTGTAATGGGACAATGAGTTCACACTCTTAATGGACAACAGCGGCCCTTCAAGTGTGGACATACCGTAGGCGGTCACCGCAACCACCATGAATTTCAACATGGGATCCTGTCGCACTTTGTCCCATGCCCCACGCAAGGTCAGCAGGCCGTTGAGCATCCCCCCCCAGGAGGGAGCCACCAACATCACACTGAAAACCATCCCAAGCGTCTGTGCCCAATCAGGCAAAGCGGTGAACAAAAGGTGATGAGGTCCCGCCCAGATGTAGAGAAAGATCAAAGCCCAGAAGTGAATGATTGAAAGACGGTAGGAAAAGACCGGTCGATTGGCCGCCTTGGGCAGAAAGTAATACATCAACCCCAGATAAGGCGTCGTCAGGAAGAAGGCCACGGCATTGTGCGCATACCACCATTGCACCAGAGCATCCTGCACACCGGCATAGATACTGTAGCTCTTGGTCATGCTGACCGGCACCTCAAGTGAATTAAAGATATGAAGCACGGCAACCGTCACCGCAGTGGCGATGTAGAACCATATGGCAACATACATGTGTCGTTCCCGGCGTTTGATGATGGTGCCGAGCAGGTTGATTGTGAACACCACCCAGATGAGAGCGATGGCGATGTCGATCGGCCATTCCAGTTCGGCGTATTCCTTACTGGTGGTGATCCCCAACGGCAAGGTCAGTGCGGCGCCGACGATAATGGCGTTCCATCCCCAGAAATTCAGCCAACTGAGTTTGTCGCTGAACATCCTGGCTTTGCACAATCGCTGAAGGGAATAGTAAATCCCCATGAACATCCCGTTGCCCACAAAGGCAAAGATGACAGCGTTGGTATGGAGCGGACGGATCCGACCAAAGGTCGTAAACGCCAGATCCAGGTTCATGGCGGGCATGAACAATTGCACGGCCGCAAGCAGCCCCACAGTCATTCCTACCACACCCCAAAGCACCGTCGCGATTGCAAATGCGCGCACGATGCGGTTGTCGTATTTGAACGTTTCAATGTTAGTGCTCATTTTCTTATGTTTTCTTGTTCCCAATGTTTATGTATCCAAATCCCCATGACATTCCTCATCGTTCAGCACCCTCATGGAAGGGGTGCATGTGTCCTCGAACTGACCGGATCGAACCGCCCAGATAAAACTCGCCAAAAACCCTGATGCAATCACCAGACTGGCCAAGACAAGTATGTAAACAACACTCATAGTTTCTATTTCGTTAGTCCTGTTTTCCTCCCCTGCCATTGTGTCGCAAGGCAGGCAAAGGTGACGACCGTGATACTGCTCAATGGCATCAGCACCGCACAGAAAAGCGGTGACAAGAGGCCTTGGGCAGCGAATGTTACGCCCAGCAAATTGTATAAAACCGAAATCGCAAAGGCCGCGTAAATCACCCGCGTCATGCCGCCGCAGAAGCGCACCAGTTGCTCAAGATCTTTTACCCTGTCAGCCCGGATGATGACATCACTGGCCGGAGTGAATCGTCCAACATCTTCCGATACCGCAATGCCCACCTGACTCTGTTTCAAGGCACCCGAATCATTCAAACCATCCCCAACCATCAACACACGTCGACCGGTATCCTGAAGTGATTTCACGTAATTCAGTTTGTCATGGGGAGATTGTTCGAACAGCAGAGGAGTGTCTCCACCCAGCAATTCAGCCAGTCGAACCGCTTCCCGATCGCGATCCCCGGTCAGTAACGCGAGTTTCCGACGCTTCCCAACACGCTCCAACATCTGGTCAATCTCCGGACGATAAGGAGCCGTGATTCGGAAGGTCCCCCGATAAACACCCTGAACAGCGACATGCACCACCGATCCATTGCGCTCAATATCGTCGGGCAACTTCACTTGACGTGATTCCAACCACGAAGCGGATCCCATCCAAATCTCCTTGTCACACACTCTCCCCTCAATCCCTTTGCCCGCTGTTTCCAAAAAGGAGCGCACCGGCTCAGGGTAAACATCATAGTCAGCCAGAAATTCAACAATCGCCAAACAATGGGGATGCGTGGAATGCCGGGCCAGTGAATCCATACAAGCGGCTTCTTCATCGCTCAGAGATGCCCCATGGAAAGTGGTCGTGCTTTTATTGGATTGGGTCAGAGTCCCTGTCTTGTCAAAAACAACCGTATCGGTGCCCGGAATGGCTTCAAGCGTCTCCCCGTTCCGCGCAAAAATCCCCCGTGCCCCCAGAAGCCGCAACGCCGCTCCGTGAGCAAAAGGAGCAGCCAATGCCAAAGCGCAGGGACAGGCCACAATCAAAACCGAAGTAAACGCATTCAAGGCTTTTCCGGAGTCAACCACAGCCCAATAGGCTGCGGAAGCAATGGCTATCCCAACCACTCCAATGGTGAAATAACGACTGATCTTGTCAGTGATGGATTGAAGCACGCCCCTCCCCGCTTTGTTAAACACGTCCTGATTCCAGAGCGAGGTGAGGTAACTCTGCGAAACGGGCTTGATGATTTCCACCTGCATGCGGCCTCCTTTCTGGCGACCACCGGCAAATATTTTTTCTCCCACCTGACACTCCACCGGATCGGACTCGCCGGTGACAAAGCTGTAATCCATGACAGCTTCACCCTCCACCAACCTGGCATCAGCAGGAACCAGATCACCGTGCCTCAGCAATACCAGATCACCGATCTGCACTGAAGAAACAGGCACGGTTCGCTCTTTACCATTTTCCAACCGAATCACTGAAAGAGGGAAAAAGGAACGGAAATCCCGATCGAAAGACATCCGATCATAGGTTTTCTGCTGAAACAACTTTCCACACAACAAAAAGAAAACGAGACCACAAAACGAGTCCAGATACCCCTCACCTGTGCCACTTGATATCTCGTAGAGACTTTGACCGAAGAGAGCCACCAGACCAATGGCAATGGGCATTTCTATGGTCAGCATCCGTCGGGTCCAGCAAGACCAGGCGGCCTTCCAATAATCAAGGGCGCTATAAAGTAAAACAGGAATGGAAACCAATACCCCAAGCCAAGCGAAAAAGGCATGAAAACCCTGCCCATCCAGTTGACTCATCCCCGCGTAAGCCGGAAAACTGAACAACATGATGTTTCCAAATGCAAACCCCGCGATCCCCACTTGCAAATGGATGCGTCGAAAGCGTGATTTCTTGTCCTTTCCGGAAACATCCGACCATGTCAGCTCAGGTTCATACCCCAATCGTGAGAGCAACTGCACCAACTCACTTAACTTGACCACCGTTGGATCAAAGTTGATACGGACTTCCTTGCGTGGAAAGTTGACCGTGGATTCTCCAATACCGGCCTTCAGTTGATACAAATTCTCCAATAACCAGACGCAGGCCACACAATGAATCGATGGGATGGAAAAGGTGACTTTTGCCTTCCGCCCCTGGTGATAATCAAGAAGGGCATCCAAAACGGCGGCATCATCAAGATAAGCAAATCGATCCGAATTAGAATCGCCTTCTACCCGCACGCCGGATTGAGGTTGGATGCGATAAAAATTACTCAGACCGTTTTCATTCAGCAAATCATAGACAATACGGCAACCATGACAGCAAAATGATCGATCCTGATGGTCCCATTGATGGTCGGAGCATGCGGTGCCACAATGAAAGCATGGCACGGAACCATCACTATTCTCAGAAGTGGTGCTGCTATTTTCTATTGGAACAATCAACGACATCGTCATCATCACGTGATTGCAACCCTCGGTGGCCGGTCATTTCACTCAATTGTAAAGACCGGTTTATAGAAGAGTCACCTTCACTTTGATGCCTTTAGGTTGGTCCGAGTAACGAAAGGTGTCTTACAATTTTTTGCTCTTTGATGATCAGTTTTTGTTGCATGCCAAAAAGGCAAGATCACCACCCTGCAAAACGTGACAAAAAAGTGTGTCTTACCGAGGTATCGCCAATAAGGGGCACTTCGCTTGCTGGAGCACTTGTTCCGTGGTGCTTCCTCGCAATGCATCGAGAAATCCGCTTTGGCCCTGCGTCGCCATGACAATCAAATCCGCATGTTGCTCTTCACTGCAGGAAAGAATATGTTCCAAAACGTCCCCCTGTTTGACCAAATGCTCTACTTGCCAACCTTTCTTCAAAGGAATGTCCACAGAGGGTTGGTCTCCATCCGCGCCAACGAAGAGCGTCGTGAAAGTGATTTCTTCGCATTCACAGATCTCAGCCAACCGAACAGCTGCCTCCACTGCTCCCTGCGGCATCGGAGTGTGATGGACGGGGATCAGAATGCGTTTCAGCAGCACCTTGCCGGTTTCTTTGGATATGAAACCATGAACCTGGCGCGGAACGAACAAAGTCGCAACGTGGGAAGATCGAGCAATGGGTTCGGCTGTGGCGTCCAACCATCTGGACATGCCCTTTCGCTGATGGGTGGAAAGAACAATCAAATCCGGCTCGTGATCTGCAACGTATTTGCTAATGATCGGCACAACCTTCTTCCCCGATCGCACCACCTTCTTGACCTGCAATCCCAGCTGTGAGACATCTTCATGCTGCGCGCCCTCGCCCAGAAGTCCCCATTGCTGCAGTAATTTACGAACCGGGGGGAAAGCCCCCCATTCAACATCCGTATGAGGTTCTGTGACGTGCAACACAGAAAACTCCCCGCGCGCCAGCTGGGCCAGCCTCAAGGCATGCGCCATGGCGGACTGGTTTCCTTCGGAGAAATCGGTGGGATGAAAAACTTGATCTAAGGCAATACCCATATCTTTAAGTTCGGTTGAATTCGGATTTTGTGGAACAATTTCTGCAAAAAGAACTTCAGAAACGCAACACGAAAACCCAAAACCTTTCAAAGACAACAAAAGATAAAAGCATGACAATAAAAGTGGAGTCACCCCCCCGGATAACAAATGGTATGCAAAAGGCCTAACAACTCCCCGTTTCAAATCCGGCGGAGATCAACCACAACAACACCGAAACTTTGCAACTATGGACCTAACCACCATTATCATCCTGCTGATCGCCGCCGCATGCCCCGTCACGGCTTTGCTCCTGGCACGCCATTTCCTCGGAAAAGACGAAACCGGCGACACCCAGCACTAACTCCACCCAACCTCACCCCGTAGCCGCATTTGCCAAAATGTGGCCACACGCAGCGGTTTCCTCTAAAAAACGCCCTTACATTCCGTAGCCGCACTTGCAAAAGTGTGGCCACCAGTGTCCGTTTTTTCCAAACGCCCCCCTTCTACCTCAAGTGTTGCCAATTTCTCACGAAATCGGCTACTCGTTTTCTCTGCGCTCATCAAATACGCACGTCACAAACCTGTATACCGTGACGCAGCGACGCCATCGGGTCGTTCCAGGTAGGGATGAATTCATGGGCAATGAAGCCTTCGTATCCCGTGCGAAGGATCTCGCGGATGATGGCGGGATAGTTGATTTCCTGATTATTATCCAACTCCCCACGCCCCGGGTTCCCCGCTGTGTGATAATGACCGATCACTGGGTGATACCTGCGAATCCGGCGGATCACATCTCCGTTCATGACCGACACATGGTAAATATCGAACAGCAGCTTAAAATGAGCGGATCCAATCCGGTTGATCAAATCGACACAAAAATCCACGTCATCCCCAAAGTAACCGGGGTGTCCTTTCATGGGATGAGAACTATCTCTTGAATTAAGATGCTCCAACACCAGCGTGATACCTTTTTGCTCAGCGATGGGCAGCACCTTTTTCCATGTGTCCACACATAATCGAGCCGCACGGTTTGGATCCATGCCGTCATATCGCATGCCCGTGAAGGTAATCACATTCTTGGCACCGATATCGGCGGCTGTATGAATGGCCTTCGTCAAACCATCCACCACCTTATCCGTGAACTGAGGATTGCATGGCCCTTCCCTGAAACCGTGTCCTCCGGACACCAGCGAAATCTTCAAACCTGCAGCCATGGCGTCCTTGTAGGCCGACTGAGGAATCCCCTCGATCCCGGAGAGTCCCATCGCCTTGCCTTGTCGAGCGAGTTCGGCCGGTGGCATGGGATTGAAACACCACCCCATCACCGAATGCCGTACCGGACCCTTTTCGGCAACATAATCAGGGTCCATATCACTGCGAGACATCTGCGCTTGCAGCGTCGTTGAGCATTCCGGAGCAATCGCACACCCCGCTCCGGCTAAGCCCAAATTCCGAATAAACTGTCGACGTGAAGTTTTCATAGGTGAATGGAGGTGATACTAATGTCTCCGACCAAAACAAACCAGCGCAAACATCAATCCTCGTGATGCACGCTGGCAAACTTATTCAAGTTACCAAACGGACTCCATGATGGTTGAATCCCCGGAAAATCCGCCAAAATTTGTTCCTTGGTGGGCACTTCTCCCCAGGCAGTGACCATGAACGCTTCGGAAGCCTGATCCCCCTCGACCCCCAATTCCTTGTTCTGCCGCGCAAACCGTTCGCGCAGGATCCCTTTCCACGCCTCGAATGATTCAGGGGGATTCATTTTATGCCGGCCCACCCAGGGCAACCATTCCATGATCTGACTCTGGTGGCACCAGGTCATTTCAGAGATGGCATCGAAGGCTTCCTCCACATCCACAACAAAATCGAGCGCATTGGCTCCCGCCATGTAACAGTCAAAGGTGTTTAAGATCACAGGCACTTTGCAAGGTTTGGCCTGGCCAATTTCGTCTGGATATTCCTCTAGAAAGGCATGTGGCACATTGATCATATAGGCCACCTTCCGCACGGCTTCGGCAACAGCAACGTGATCAACATGAATCCCGGCCAGGGGATCCGCAGGCAAAGGGGGGCAAAACAAGTAATCCGGTTCAAAATCACGGATCGTTTTCCACAGCGCAGCCAACAAATCGCGGGTCACCAGGAGACATGCTTCTCTGGGAATGGATCCATCCGGCAACCGAAGACATTGAAATTCATACTTTCCCGCCTTGGCGGACGCCTCCTGTTCGGAGATACGCAATGAGGTCGTTTCTTCGGGGGATCTGAAATGATGACCGGCCCTGCCGTCGGTACACACCACCACGCGGGCCTGCAAGTCATCCCCTAACCGACGCCTCCATAACTCGAACAATCCGGAAGCTGTAAATTCATAGTCATCAAAATGAGCATGCAAAAATAGAATCTTCACGGCCCCATGATGAATCATTCCAATGAGATGTCCATACCGTATCGACGTGTCAGCTACGTGTGTTTCCCGGGCGGTAGGAAGTCAGAGCCTTGGGAATATTTTTTTGGAGATTGACTCTATTTGACGGAAAAATAAAATTTACTCATCATTTCACCCAATCATTGAGGAACAACCAAATGGCAAAAATATACGATAACATTGTCCAAACCATCGGCACCACACCGCTGGTCAAACTAAACCGGGTTACCGAAGGCGTTGATGCCAAAGTGCTTCTAAAATGCGAATTCTTCAACCCGCTGGGAAGCATCAAGGATCGTATCGGCATGGCCATGATTGAAGACGCGGAACGCCGGGGCGTTTTGACCAAAGACACCGTCATCATCGAGCCCACCAGTGGCAACACAGGAATTGCTCTGGCATTTGTAGCCGCAGCCAAGGGATATCAGTTGACCCTGACCATGCCGGAAACGATGTCCCTGGAACGACGCACTCTCCTTGCTCTGCTGGGAGCAAAGCTGGTGCTGACCCCTGGCCCCAAAGGCATGAAAGGAGCCATTGAAAAGGCACAGGAACTGGCGGAAAACACGCCCAATTCCTGGATTCCCCAGCAATTTGAAAACGCTGCCAACCCGGAAATCCACCGCAAAACCACAGCCGAAGAGATATGGGCAGACACGGACGGTGCGGTTGACATTCTGGTTGCGGCGGTTGGCACCGGCGGAACCATCACGGGCTGCTACGAAGTGATCAAATCACGTAAGCCGGAATTCCAGGCCATCGCCGTCGAACCCGCCGATTCGCCCGTCATCAGCCAGACGCTGGCCGGTCAGGAGCTCACCCCCGGTCCTCACAAGATTCAGGGAACCGGTGCCGGATTCATCCCGGGCAACCTGCACCTGAAGGATGAAAATGGAGAACAACAGATCGCAGAATGCGTTAAGGTGAGCAACGACGATGCTTTTGCCATGGCTCGCCGTCTCTCCAAAGAAGAAGGTATCCTGTCAGGAATCAGCACGGGAGCCAACGTGGTGGCCGCCCTTGAAGTAGCCAGACGCCCGGAAAACAAAGGCAAGACCATTGTGACAATCGCCTGCTCCACCGGTGAGCGCTACCTCAGCACCCCGCTGGCTGCCGAAGCACGTGCAGAGGTTGGAGGATAACTCTCATAGTCGATCCTTTTCCTGAAAGAGAGTCTGGCTGTTTGCCTGGCTCTCTTTCTTTTTACTATCCCGAGCACGTTCAAATTTTGACCTCACCATCACCAACAACAATGAAACGGCGACCAAAAGAGCAAATTGCTCGGGCTCAGGAACCGGCGTCGTTTGGATGATGACACTTCCAGATCCGCTCAATCCCTCTCCCCCAAATTCCCACAAGACGGAGCCTGACAGATTCTGATCACCACGCACCAGGAATTGAAGGATCCCCGAATCCCGACTACCTTCTCCGCCTGAAACCTGACTACTGCCTTCCTCGCTTTTGTAAACGATGCTACCACGACTGGCTTCACTTAGATCAAATGCAGAGGGAGTCGTGACTTCCTGCAATTGAGAAGTATTCCCGATGGAATCCCACTCTGAGAGCTTGAATTCAGCAGCCCCGAAGGCTGAGGTGTAGCTCAAATTGAAGGCGTATACCCCACCGGATATGTCAGAGGATTCGGTATCAAAACTCAATATAACAGCTGCGCCTGCCTCGAAGCAAAACGTTGTAAGAAGCATTACAACTCCCATTTTCAAAAAGAAAAAGGAATGGTGCCACGATCTCGCCGAATGCCTAATTACCATGATCCACTGCTGGATGCAGAACGCACCAGTCAGCGGACTATCGGACGGAATTGACAGTCGTTGAGCGTTTCAGTCGAAGTTGGCGGGTTTATGACATTTCCGTTATACCAACCGACTGCATGAGCCATAATCATCATTGAAAAATCACACGCCCTGACACTCCTAATCGTTTACTTTTCGGCTTGGAGCATCCTGAACATTTATGTTGGGCAACCACTTTGAAAGTCGAATCTTGGTGGCAGCATGAGCGGCCTGACCGGCCAGGTTGGTCCATTCATCCGGATCGGATCGATGATCGTAGAGTTCCTCGCTTCCATCCGCATAACGGATGTATCGCCACCGGGCATCACGCACTGCATGGTTGTTTTTCCCATGTGTCGTCACCACGGCACGACCGGTAACAAGATCGGGATTTTTCAACAACGGAACCAGACTTTGCCCTGAGATATCTGGCCGCCTCTCCAATCCACACAACTCAATCAAGGTAGGATAAAGATCCATCAAACTCGTGGCCTGGCGACATACCTCACCGTTTGCCGATCCGTCGATCAAGCCGGGAATCCCTTCAGGCACAGAAATCATCATCGGGGTATGAGTCGCCCGGTCCCAGAGGGCAAATTTACGCCAATGCTCCTTTTCACCCAAATGCCATCCGTGATCCGTCCATAAGACCACCATGGTATTGCTTTTGTTGGGTCCCGTTTCCAAAGCCTCCATCACACGTCCCACTTGAGCATCGGCAAAGGCAATCGAAGCCAGGTATCCCTGAACTGCTTTCTTCCATTGGTTCCCCTTGAGCACAGCAGCGTGATCCTGATTGGGTTTCGCCATCCTGACACCAGCCTCAGGCACGTCATGCAGATCCCCCTTTTTAATTTTTGGAAGCTGAATATCTTCCAATGGAAACAGATCAAAATACTTTTGAGGCACATACCAGGGCAGATGGGGGCGGAAGATGCCGCAAGCCAGGAAGAACGGTTTTTCATGAGATTTCGCCAGCTGCCCCGAAACCCACGATGCTGTTTTATAATCCCCCATTTCATCGTCAGAAACACTCACCGGACTCCAGTCGAAATGCGATTTGTTTAAACCGTTGTTGTTCTTTCGCGGTGGCATCGGATCGGGATACTTGTTTTGTTTTTGGTCAGGATAGTAAGCATCCCATGAATCCGGATCAGGAAAGGCACCATGATAGATCTTACCGGATCCGGCAGACCAGTAACCGTTGGCAGAAAAATACTGCGGGATCGTGACGGCATCCGGCATCGCCTGGCGCCATGGTTGCGGATTATGATAAACCCCGGATTGATAAGGAGGAATCCCCGTCATCAAAGCCGCGCGCGAAGGATTACAAGCCGGAGCAGCACAGTGTGTATTGGCGAATAAAACACTCCGTTTGGCCAATCGATCCAGATGAGGTGTGAGAGCCTGCGGATGACCACCGAGGGAACCAATCCAATCATTGAGGTCATCAATCGCGATGAATAAAACGTTGGGTTTTTCAATGGAGGCGGCGTTCAGCGAATTGGACAAGGGCTGGCAAATCCCGAGACACAGTAACACCTTCAGGAAAAGAAAGAATCGTTGCATGACCGTATTTATCGCCGGCCATCGGCATTTTGAAAAGAACTTAAAGCAATTTAAACAGCAGGCAAACTAGTCCTGTTCCCCCAATGCAAAGGATTCCTCCGGGGCTCGCACCAATCGTTTGCGACCGATAACCGCAAACCAAAGCACGCCTCCGGCAAACCAGATAGCCGCCCCCCATACGGCGGGACGATAAGCGGGATCCACCACAAACAAGGCCACCAGAGTCACCACCGAAACCAACAACGCAAACCAGGCCCCAATCAATCCCAAAGGACTCCGATAAGGGCGCTTCATTTTGGCAAAGCGATATCGCAACAGGATGAACGAAACCATTTGAAAAACGTAGGCAATCACCGCGCCGAACACGGCCATGTTCAACAGTGCTGCCCCCACGGAACTGTCCGAACCCGCGTAATGAATGACCAACGCGAACACATACCCGATCACGGCACCGGCAATCAAGGCCATGGCTGGCGTCTTGCGGCTGGAATGGGTCAACGAAAGCACCTGTGGAAAATAACCAGCTCTGGATAAGGAATAAATCTGCCGTCCGTAGGCATAGATAATAGTATGAAAGCTGGCGATCAAACCGGCCACGGCCACCAGGGCCAATATGCGACTCCCAATTCCCTCACCGAATATGGTTTTGAATCCTTCAAACAAAGGCTCATCCGTTGCCCCAATGACTTGCGCTCCGGGCGCAATACCTGCATTCAAAACAAGTGTGGCAAAGGCACAGATGATGAGAGTGAACAACCCGGTCACAATCCCCTTGGGCAGGTCTTTTTGAGGTTGATGCGATTCTTCAGCCGCCAGAGGGAGCTGTTCGATGGCCAGATAGAACCAGATAGCGAACGGCAACGCCGCAAAAACACCCTTCCATCCTTTCGGCAGCCATTGACTCTCTCCTTCATCCGGAGGGATATTCAAGGCCTGCTGCAAATCAAAATGTCCGATGGCCCCCACATAAAACACAGCCAGGATCAACAATGCCACAAATGTAATGACCACGGAAAAACGAAAAGATATCTCCACGCCCCAGATATTGAGCCCCACGAAAATGACATAGGAAACCAACCACCATAAAGGCGCCCAACTGTCCGGTGTTCCAAAAATGGCGCCAAGATACCCGCCGATCCCCACCACGATCACCGCCGGAGTCAACACATACTCCATGTTCTCAGCCAACCCGGTCAGGTATCCACCCCAGGGGCCCATGGACGTCCGCGCAAAAGAATAAGCGCCGCCGGTGTGCGGCATCGCAGCGGTCATTTCGGCGATACTGAAACAAAGTCCGGCATACATTAGAGTGATCACAAAGGTGGCAATCAACAGGCCTCCAAATCCCCCCGATGCCAGACCAAAATTCCATCCAAAGAAATCACCTGAAATCACCGCCCCCACTCCGAGTGCCCATAAATGAAACACGCGAGCGAAACGCTTGAGTTGACGCTTTTCAAAATAATCGCCCTCCACTTCACGATATGAAACGGAACCGCTGCCGGATTTGTTTTTATCGTCGCTCATGATGATTGCGATGCGTTGCTGTCATTTTCGATGTGTTTTTCCGCGGATGCATAAACGGTTTGAATGGAAACTTGAGCCGCCTCGGAGGCCTGACGACATGATTCGTATTCAGGTGTCACCCTGATCGCTTTTCCACCCAGGTACCCGACTTTAGTTTCAATTTCACCGTAAGGCGTCTTGACCTTGCCGGAAGATCGTTTGAGTTTTTGACGTTCCATAGTGGCGCTTCGCACTCCGAAAGCCGTTGTTTCTTTTAAAATCAATGTCCTGAATTCAACAGCATCCTCCGGCTGGCACAACACACTCAACAACACCCCCGGACGATGTTTCTTCATTTGGATGGGCGTGTAAAACACATCAAGCGCACCGCGTTTCAAAGCCAGGTCCATGAAGTGCCCGATTATTTCAGGGCGGCAATCATCCAGATTCGTCTCCAGCACGACCACGGTATCGGCCTCCAACTCATCCTGCGTCTGTGCGGAAACAGTCTCACCCAACACCGCCCTGAGCACATTCGGTTTACCGGGAATATCTCGTCCCCCCAATCCATAACCCACTTTGCGAGCCACCAATCCCTGCATAGGACCAAACGATTCGGAAAACTCAGCAAGCAATGCCGCCCCGGTGGGTGTGACCAATTCATAGGGAACGTCACATTGCGTCAGACTGATCCCGGCCTCCCCTAGAATGGACAATGTCGCCATGGTTGGCACCGGAAACTTGCCATGAGCACAGTGAACAAACCCCGTCCCTTCCACGACTGGAGCCGAAAGGACTCTGGGACGACCCAAAGCTTCCAGAGCAATACAGGCTCCAATGATGTCCACAATGGAATCCACCGCACCCACCTCGTGAAAATGCACTTCTTCAGGAGGCAATCCATGCACTTTTCCCTCGGCAATGGCGATGCGATGAAAGACCGAAATGGATCGCTGCTTGACCCAATCCGATAGAGGGCTTTCATCAATCAAGGTCCGTATCTGAGCGTAATTCCGGGCATGTTCATCGTCGTGACCATGATCCTCGATTCCCCCATGTGAGTGGGAATGTGTGTGATGATCATGCGAATGAGCATGTCCGTGGTGATGGTGATGGGAGTGAGTGGAATCGGATTGATCCAGTATCACGTCAAATTTAACACCCTCCACACTGGAGCGCGTATCCCTGTATACCTTCAGTTTGTAATCACCGACGGGAATGGTTTCCAGCTGCTCCCGCAAAAAAGATTCGTCCAACCCAAGGTCCAGCATGGCACCAAGGAACATGTCCCCGCTGATACCGCTAAAAATGTCGAGATAAAGTGTCTGCATGAAAAGAATGATTCAATTGATCAGGATTCGGATTTGGAAGCTCTGGAAATAAGAGCGGTGATTTGACTCGCCGCATAAGCTGCGCCGAACCCATTGTCGATATTGACCACCGTCACACCGCTGCCGCAACTGGTCAGCATCCCCAGCAAGGCGGCCACCCCCTTGAAACTCGCGCCATACCCCACACTGGTGGGCACTGCGATCACGGGTTGGGAAACCAATCCAGCCACAACACTGGGCAAAGCACCTTCCATTCCAGCCGCCACAATGATGACGTCAGCATCCTGAAACCGGGGCAACTGTCCCAGTAAACGATGCAATCCGGCCACCCCCACATCATAAACACGGTCGACCGCGTTTCCCATCGCTTCGGCTGTGAGTGCCGCTTCCTCGGCCACTGGCAAATCACTGGTTCCGGCCGACACCACACACACTTTGCCTGGTCCTGCTGGTATGGGTTCCCGATTCCAAACCAGACACCGGGCTGTGGCATTGTAGGTGGCATGTTCCAGGGATGACTGCACTATGGCAGCGTCTTCGGCTCCGACACGGGTCACCAGCACCGCGTGGGACGTTTTGGAAAGTTGCTGAACGATGCCCGTGATTTGCTCAGGCGTTTTTCCCTGACCAAACACCACTTCCGGAAAACCTTTCCTCAGCGCACGGTGAGTATCCACTTTAGCAAACCCCATGTCCACAAACGGGGCTTGCTGAAAGGCACGCAGTGTTTCATCGCGGGAGATAGTCCCCTTCTGGAATCGATCAAGTAGTTGTCCGGCTTCGTCAGGTGTCACGCCAAGGAAACTGCCACGCAAAAGACAAGAGGTCACGCCGAAAGAAGGCTAATTAAAAGAGAATTCGAATAGCGGGCGAATGCGTTATTATTGATGAACCACAGAGGCCACAGTGAACACGGAGTAAATTTTCAGTTAACAAGAACCATCCCTTCCCCAAAGGTCATCCTTCAAACCCCGCAGTCCAAAGTTCTCGCTGGCCTCCAATCCAGTTAATCCAGTTAATCCTGTCAAAAAAATCAATCCATCTCCAAAACGTGATCAAGCAGGTGGGACAACTGATCCAGCACACCATCGCGCCCGGCAATCAGTTTGGCGCCGGCAACGCGCGCCCGTTCATGCAACGCTTCATCTTCAAGGTTGGCAAAGGCCAATACGGGAATGTGCTGTGTTTCCAGGTCCTCCTTCAGCTCACGAATGGAATCCGGAACGTCACCTGTCTTGGTTTCCAGGTCCGCCACGAGCACCATGGGCTTTTGCTTGCGGACTTCATCGACCAACTTCAGAGGATCGGTTGTCGACACCACACGATAGCCCATGTCCTGCAACCGATTGACCATCTGGCTGCCAGGCATCAGTTTTTCGTAGAATATGAGCACCAAAGGCGACGACATGGCGGGCATTATGAACTCAATCAAGCACGGAAATCAAAGCAATTCAGTCAGAAGATGATGTCCTTCGTTTTGGAACCGCAGATTTCGCAGATTCTCGCAGATATCAATTGTTATCACCTGACTGCGACAGGTCCTTCGAATCAACCCCACCTCTCAGTACATGAACAAAACGACTATTATAAATCTGCGTCAATCTGCGGAATCTGCGGTTTAACACACCATCTCATGACCTCAACGGTCCGCCGACCTGAATGTTGTTTTTGAGGCAATATCGGGTATTGGTAACGTATTTATCCGCCCAATACCGAAGCCCCGCCCGCTGTTCTTCACTCAAGGGTTTCACCACTTTCGCCGGCGATCCCAGCACCATGGATCCGGGAGGCACAACCGTACCGGAAGTCACCAGAGCATTGGCTCCCACAATACTTTGAGCGCCGATCACTGCGCCATCCAGAACAGTGGCCCCCATGCCAATGAGGCATTCATCCTCGACGGTGCAGGCATGAAGGATGGCGGAATGACCTACTGTTACGTAATTTCCGAGCATACAGGGATACTCATCAGCCAGATGGACGACCGCATTGTCCTGGATATTGGAATGATGCCCAACAACAATGCGGTTAATGTCTCCCCGCAGAACGGCCCCATACCACACGCTGGATTCCTCACCAATGGTGACATCACCAATAACCACAGCGCCCTTCACGATATAGGCGTTGTCCGCCACCACTGGCTGACGGCTCCAGAAAGTGTCCAGTCGTTCTTCGAAATCCATGAGATGGCCTAACGAATCAGGATTCAGGCATCCATTGAGTCTTCAGGATCTTGGCAATATCCATAAAAGGTTGAGCGGCTGCAGCATCAGGGTCGGTGGCGGCAATAGGCTTGCCCGAATCGCCGGCTTCACGAATTTCCGGGAAGATAGGCACTTCGCCCAGGAATGGAATGCCCTTGCGCTCTGATTCGCCACGTCCACCACCGTTACCGAAGATCTCAATGCGTTCACCGTTCGGAGTGGTGTAGTAACTCATGTTTTCTACAATACCCAGGATGGGAACGTTGACCTTTTCAAACATGGCAATCCCCTTGCGGACAACCCCCACGGAAGCTTCCTGAGGCGTGGTCACCACCACACCCCCATCCAAGGGAACTGTTTGACAGAGTGAAATTTGAGCATCACCCGTCCCTGGAGGAAGGTCGACGAGCAGGATGTCCAACTCACCCCAATCCACGCTCGAAAAGAACTGTTGAATGGTCTTCATGATCATGGGACCACGCCAGATGACCGGTTGATCATCGGTCAGCAGGAATCCCATGCTCATCAATTTGATCCCATGACTGATCAATGGAAGCATTTTCTGCTCAGGTGTGATGGACGGACGATCGTTGACGCCCATCATCAAGGGGATACTGGGACCATAAATATCACAATCCAGCAAGCCCACCTTGACTCCCAGATGCTGTAGCGCGCAGGAAAGATTGACGGAAAGCGTTGATTTCCCGACACCTCCCTTTCCACTGGCGACGGCAACGATACGTTTTAACCCAGGAATGTTGTGTTGATTTTCAAAAGCATTCCCTGTCTGCCCGGGTTGGCCACTGCCTTGGGGAGCCTTGGCTTGAACATGCACATGCTCGATTTCAGGCACGGCCTTCAGGATACGCTCGACTTCGCTTTTGATTTGAGCGGCTATATCCACCGTGCCACTGCTCAACTCAAGCCCCACACTGACGGCATTATTGTTGATAGCGACATTTTTCACCAAGCCAAAGGACACGATATCCCTGGAATAACCAGGGTATTTCACCTGTTTCAGAAGTTCTTTTATCTGTTCTGCTGTCATAAAATCATTCAGGTTCAAGATTAAACCCACTCATCTCACTGGCTCACAACACTCAATTGAACCGGTAAAACGGGGAACAACGGAAAACCTGCCACGGCATCCTAACCCTGATCAGGACTTTGGCAACTGACTTTTTGGACTGGCCATACAGAATCCATCACTCTATAAGTGGTCTTTCTTGAAGCCATCGAATAATTGTCAATACAGATGGGAAAAACCGGGACTTTTGGAGACCACCAAGAAACCGAACAAGGCCGTCAATGAGTGGACGGAAGATTTAGGGACATAAAAAGCAATGAAACGGGTCGTTATACTAGTTAAATCCGGAGAGGAACAGGATCAGAAGCTGGCCAAGTTGATCGAAAACAAATTGATCCAGAAGGGTCACTCGGTGTTTGTCGATCGTGAAGCACAAACCAGCATGGCATGGGCCGAAAATGTCGCGCAGCAGATCAAATCGGCCGACGTCGTGATGCCCTTGCTTTCCGATGCCTCATGCCGGAGCGAAATCATCTCCTTTCAGATCGAAACCGCTCACGATGCCGCCCAAAAACAGAACGGCGCACCTGCGATGATCCCCTGCCGGGTAGGCTTCACGGAAGATTTACCTGATCCCATCGGCGGCATCCTTGCCCCCATCAACCACCTTTTGTGGGAGACAGATGAGGACAATGACAACCTGATCCAGGATCTGGAAGAACGGCTCGACAACATTAAAGACAGGCAGGACCCCGTCAAACTGACGGTCCGTCCGGGGCTGAGACTTGTCTCCAAGCCTGCCCCCAAACCAAAGCCGATCCGTGTCACGATACCCGTTCAGGCAAAACCCAAAGGTCCCCTCCCCCTGGAGCCCATTGGTGGCGCAGTGCCTTTGAACTCGGAATTCTATATCAAACGAGTCGCCGACAAAGATTTTCGTGAGGCACTCACCCGCTACGACAGCATTGTCCTGCTAAAAGGAGCACGGCAAATCGGGAAAACGTCATTGCTCGCACGCGGCCTCCAAATGTCCCGCGAACGGGGGGCCAAGGTGGCTTTGACTGATTTCCAGAAATTCAACGCTTCCAACCTGGCCGATGTCTCCAGCTTTTACATCAGTCTGGCGGAATCTTTGGCCGAGCAGCTTGAATTGGACGTCCTGCCATCCGACACATGGGATGAACGCAGAGGTCCAAATGTCAATTTCGAGCGATTCATTCGCCGTGAAGTGCTCAAGAACATGAACGCGCCACTGGTCTGGGGACTGGATGAAGTCGACCGACTCTTCACCTGTGAGTACGGGAGCGAAGTCTTCGGACTCTTCCGCAGTTGGCACAACGAACGGGCGCTCGATCCCAGCGGTCCCTGGGCCGGGTTAACTCTCTGCATCGCCTATGCCACGGAGGCACACCTGTTCATCACCGACATGAACCAATCGCCCTTCAACGTCGGCACCCGATTGTCTCTGGAAGATTTCTCCGCAGAGCAAATCAAGGAACTCGACGAGCGATATGACACCCCTTTGAAGTCCGAAGAAGAGGCAAAACAATTCCAGACACTCCTTGGAGGCCATCCATTCCTGGTGCGTCGGGGATTGCATGAGATGACCACCCGCAAGATGAGTTTCGCTGATTTTGAAGCCGGTGCCGACAAGGAAGACGGCATCTTTGGGGATCACTTGCGCCGCATCCTTGTCTTGCTGGCCAAAGATCCTGATTTGGCAGGAGTCCTGAAGGGAGTCATCAACGGGCAACCTTGCCCCACTCCGGAAAGCTTCTATCGCCTGCGCAGTTCCGGCATCATCCATGGCAATTCACAAAACGACTGCCAGACGCGTTGCGACTTGTATGCCCGATTCCTGAAACAGCATCTTTAAGTATTCAGGATGAAGCTGATAATCCGCAGATGAGGCAGATTTACGCAGATGCTGTATAAAAACCTTTTTAGCCATTGTAATTGAATTCTCGCAAAAGAAAACGAAAACTCAGGAGCCAAACGCTTCTTTTATCATCTTTATCTGCGTAAATCTGTGACATCTGCGGATGCTATTCATAGCGAAAAGCCGAGCATCAGCTCGGCTTTTCTTTTTATGGCGCGTTTCATCCCCCCCTATCAATCCCCCAAAGTCCTATTGAACACCCAAAAAATCGTGTCACTTCTGTTCATCTCGCTGATACAGTGACAGCGGTGGCTATCAATAAAAAATCATTCAGCCAGAGGCAACCCGCTAGGCACCCGCATCGGGATATCACGCGTCATGTTAAGCGCCCTTGGATCCGTGAGTGCATGAAGGAAGGATATTAATTGATCGGTCTCAGAATCTGAAAGCGTGACCGGTGCCAGTTCATTCGCTTCAGCCAGATTGTCCACCAGCGTGGCATCATCCATCACGACCCAGTCCAAAGCATTCAAATCCGCACGAGGTGGAAGCACAGCCTGTTGTCGATCATAGGTTGCCAATGATCCAATGGGATGCATTTGATGCAACACAGCCTGCTTCAAGTCCCGATAGGCACCATCATGCCCCCATGGACCCGTCAAAGCCACGTTGCGCAAGGACGGAGTGCGGAATCGATAACGGTCTTCAGGATTCTCCGTCACCCGTTCGCGACCAAAATCCTCGCGACTACCAGGACCATCCCCCTTGCCAGGCCCCAGCTGAGGCATGGCGGTGGCATGAAAATCGTGATCGGTCAAAAACGGTCCCTGGTGGCATGAGGCGCATTTTGCTTTTCCATAGAACAAGATCATTCCACGTTTTTGGTCCGGACTCATTGCCGTCAGATTGCCCCGTAGATACCGGTCGTAAGGTGAGTCATCAAACCGCCATGAATGGGCCTCAAAAGCGGCGATTGTATTGGCAGCGTGAACAAAGGTGATATCTCCCGCGCCGTTGACATCGTCAAAAGCATCAACGAAAAGATCCACGTATTCCGGAATGAATTGCAGGCGCTCCGCCAAAGCATTCCAGACACCCGGCAGATCCTGTGCCGCAGCCAGGTCGGCAACCAGATTTTCCCCCGCCTGCCCGGCCATCTCTGTGCCCGAGGTCACGGGAAACATGGCCTGCACAGCCAGAACATTGTCGAGCCCCGCAGGAAGATCATTGCCTGCAGGGGACCGAAATCCATGCGGCTGATCATCGGCCAGCTCCACACGTCCGTCATGAAACATGCGCACAAACTCGCGAGCGCCACGGTTAAAAACATCCGGAGCGTTCCGGGGAACGCGTTCGTGCACGGCCTGCCCACCCGCTCCGGTGCTTCGAGTGGGCCCCAGCCCACGACCGCCTTCACCTACTGGAAGGGACAAAAGATCACTGGTTCCAGTCAATGAATGATGGCAGGTTGCGCAGGATATGTTGAGGTTGCCGCTCAGAATTTTATCGAAAAACAACATGCGTCCCAATTCGACTTTGGCGGGTTCCGGAGTGCCGTTGTCATAGAAATCTGAATCCTGAACAGGTCGTGGTACAGGAAAGGATAGCGGATGTCGTTTGAGTCGAAAAAACATCGGCACATCGGCTTCAAGAGTGCCCGAATGATCAGCTGCATCCTGATTCCAGAACAAGTTGTTCCAATAACTCCGCCAGTCCCCGTTGAAACCATTTTTGAATTCCAGTTCATAAGCGGCAGGACCGTCTTCCGGATCGGACCATTGAACGCGTCCGTTGTGTGAAATTGACTTCAATGCCTGTGGGGATTGGGCCCTGGATTCAGCGGTTGGCATCATCAAAGCGAATGCAAACATCCAGGCACAAAACCGTGCAGGCATACGAAAGTCCGTTATATCATGGGGTAATTTCATGTCGTTATCTCCTTGTGGGAACATTTGTGAATGTTCAAAACTGATATAGCAGCAAGTGTGCAATTTGCGTAATTGCGAAAATCCGCCACGCCATGATCGATCAACGCCCTCCAAAGTAAGCGCGACAAGAATGGTAAAGTATTTGGTACATAACATTGTTTACACGCCTTGCCCCCCAAGGGTAGGCTACCCCTCATCAGCCTAAGTCACGTAAAACCATATACATCATGAGCCACCCATCCAATTTGCCTGAAGCCCCATCCTATAGTTCGTCCCTGCCTCTTGTGGTGGTGGTAGGTGCCTCGGCCGGAGGCCTGGAAGCTCTGGAAGCCTTGTTCGCCAATATCCCGTCAGACAGTGGTCTCGCTTTTGTGGTCATTCAGCACTTGTCACCAGATTTCAAAAGTCTGATGAATGAACTGCTGGCTCGCAAAACCAAGATGGAAATCCACATCGCGGAAGAAGGCATGGCAGTCAAGCCCAATGCCATCTTTCTGAATCCTCCCAAAAAGGAACTCACCATATCAGCCCGTTTAATAAGTGCCAATTTGGAAAAACCGAATGATCCGAATCTCGTCCCGCTTGGATTTCATCAAACCGCACAATAAAATGCTCGAAATCAGTAAAAGGACGGCGGGAGCCATTTTTA
>Ga0255776_10000090_pt1 | contig 91901 bp, 82 predicted proteins | sample 071ome_19_FD_179974 | JGI IMG/M metagenome (GOLD analysis project Ga0255776, IMG submission 179974) | Coastal salt marsh microbial communities from the Groves Creek Marsh, Skidaway Island, Georgia - 071413AT metaG (version 2) | ecosystem: Environmental > Aquatic > Marine > Intertidal zone >...
ACGTTTGTTGGTGGATGGTGGCGTGACCAACAACCTACCGATTGATGTGGCCAAGTGGATGGGAGCAGATGTCGTGATCGCTGTGGATATCACATCTCCTATGTTGCCTCGTGACGAAGTCTCAAACTTGCTAACGATTACGGATCAATTGACCAGGCTATTAGTTGTCAACAATACGAGCGCGCAGCGACTACGGTTGCGGGGCGATGATGTCTTGATCATTCCCGAGCTATCGAGTGTGTCCGCTGTCGATTTTAATAATCCTGGTCCTGCGATTGAATTGGGCCTTAAAGCTGCTGAATACAATGCAGAAGCGCTCGCTCGGTTAGCAAGTGACGAACCGGTTGAGCGCACCCCAGCGCCAGACCTCGAACTTGAACGACTTGCTGAGGTTCGAATCGATAACCGTTCGAGACTCGATGATACCGTGATTATTGAGCATATGACGTCACGCGTCGGGGATCCTGCGAACTTAGCTGTCATTGCTGACGATATGAATCGAATCCATGGAATAGGACAGTTTGAGCTCGTTAGCTACGAGTTGGATCGCTCGGAGCAAGGCGAAATCTTGACTGTCACGGCACAAGAAAAGCGCTGGGGTCCGAACTATCTGCACTTTGGGCTGTCACTCGATAGCGAGTTTCGGCATGACTCGCGATTCTCGTTTTTGGTCGGTTATTCAAAGCAAGCGCTGAACGCAACTGGAGCAGAGTGGCTGAGCTGGGCGAGCTTTGGGGATGAGCCACAACTCATGACATCGCTCCATTGGCCCTCGCAACGTTTCCGCTCCGTGTTTGGCTATGCGGAAGCGGGCTACAAGGACGAGGCGCTCTACGACTATTCGAACAATACGAGATCTTCCGTCTACGCGCTGAGAAATATGAGTGCCAGGGTAGGGCTTGGCTACAGCTATAACGAGAATTGGCATGTCACCCTTGGGCTGACGCGTTTGTCTGGTAGGGCTCATGCAGTTTCCGGTGCTGAAACGATTTCCAATACGGAGATGGAGGAGGGCGGCTTTGACTTCCGCTTCGTGTTCGATACCAGGGACGATATCGACTTTCCATCGAGAGGAACGGTAGTTGACGCGAGTTGGAATCACTACCTAGGCACGCTCGGTAGCGAGAGAACTTTCCGGCAATGGCGACTCCACGCTGGCAAATATTTCGACTACGAGCAACATAATCTGGGGCTCAATCTGCACGTCGGAGGAACGGAAGGTGTTCCAACCCTCAACACCGAATTCAAAATTGGTGGTTACGGAATGCTCTCTGGGCTATCCACTCACGAGCGTCGAGGTCGCTACATGGGTGTTCTCTCTGCTGTTTACTATCAACGATTCGAGCCGCTGCCGATTTTAGACGGGCTAATTGGTGTGACACTCGAATATGGTGGCGCCTGGGAAGAACGAGACGATATCGGCGATGACCAGTCGACCGTCTCTGGAGGGGCGTTCGTTGGTGCGGACACCCCGATCGGAACGTTGCAGCTCGGGTTTGGTGTGGCAGAGGGTGGGCAGCGCAATTACTACACAAGAATCGGGCGGGTATTTTGATTAGTACCCGAGTGCTTTCAGGCGGCGGACCATGTCGATCCCGGCGGTTCGGACAGACACGTTTTGATCGATGTGCGCAATAGCGCCATCGGGTGCGATGTAAAAGGTTACTCTTCGCGCAAAACCCCGGCTCAGGACGCCGTAAGCGCCCGCCGTAGGCCCGCCTTGATCTGAGAGAATGGGGAAGTTAGCACCGTTCTCCTTCGCAAATTGGGTGTTGTCTTCAATCGTATCTGTGCTGATCATAAAGTAAGCAAGATCTAGCGCTTTAAGTTCCTCGACGCTGTCACGCAGCGACTTACATTCTAAGGTTCATCCCCCGGTAAAGGCCTTCGGGAAAAAGGCCAGCACAACGGGTTTCTCCCCGAGATAGTCAGATAACTGATGGGTCGCCCCATCTGAGCCAGGCAATCGGAATGGGGGCGCCTTGTCTCCAATCTCAAGTGCGAGGGTGACACCGGGCATCAACAAAAAGAAAGCCGCCAGCGCTAAAACATGCAAGCGGCTATCGTGACTGACTGAGTGATGTTTAGTCATGCTGATGCGTTGTTAATTCGCCGGCGACGTCGTGAGCGCCACCATGGACTCTGCGAATTCGCTGACTACAGGTGCGCTTGAAGGGGCTGCACTGCTTTGGCTGCCACCCTGAGGCCTGGCTTTAATCTTGATTCCGCGTGTTTTTCGAGCAACCTCTTCTGGCGCAGTCTGTATCTCAAGAACAGGACCCAAATTCGCCGACTCGAGGTCGCCTAGCGGCGCCGTGCTGGCATACAAGGTTAGTTGCTCCTCGCCAAAGGGAGGGGTGATGGTCAAATCAAACTGGTCATTCCCGCCTGGCACCTCATAAATGACTCCCCCCTGAAAATACACATCAGACCGATAAGGGTTAGGCAGTACCTGGTATTGTGTGCCGCTGGCGTCTTTGTAAATCAAACGACCAAAAAATGGTTTGTTGCCTCGCACATACGCTCTAAGGCCATCTCCCTCGCTGGGCGACTCATTGCTTACCCACAACTTTACCGTCAAGGGAGCGCTAGGATCTGCGAGTAATGTGTCCGGGTTAACGCGTTCAATGCGCTCTTTAGCAGGAACGACCTCCGCTTGGATACGGATGGTGTAGCAGTCGCCTTGGTCCGTGTCTTGCCAAGTGGCAGTAATGACATCGATCACTTTTACGTCGGCTCTCGCGAATGCTTCCACCAAGTCTTGCTTGAGCGCGAAATTCTCCATCACTGTCGTGCTTTCTATATGCGAGGACGAAAACTCGACCGCTTTCCGCTTTGCGTCCTGCAACGCGAGATTTTCGGTTTCCTTTCTTGAGTAATCGACGCCCATGCAAGAGTAACCTTCGGCTTCGGTGATCGAGGACGAGTCAGCCATGGCAAAAGGGAGACAAAAGAAAACAAGACCGGTAGCGAGCCACCGACGAAAGGTAAGCACTATGATCAATGATTGAAATCGCATGGTTGGTCCCTAGGAGTAATGTTCATAAATAGTGATGAGCCACTGTCACAGCTATAAAACAATGATTACGCCAGCGTCTTCTAACTGACCTTCTTTAATCATACGGGAAAGTCGCTCAGATGACGCTGTGTTTAAGACAATGGATGTTCTCGTGTCGCCCCAAGTTCTGAGGGCTTTGAACACAACCGGGCGCTCGCCAACAATCGGGTGCGCTTTGGCAGTTTCCAAATCTCGAGTGAACAATGAAACAAGCTGACCGCGTTCGCTGGCAGCCTGCTTGGTTTTGCTGGTGGGGTACAGAATTCCTGCACGCAGCTGACGAATCGCAGGCGACATTGAGGGAATGAAGTTAGAGCCACGTGCGTCAATCACGAGACCCGTGGGCGATGTATCTTGCGCGATGGGTGTCGACCGCTGACCAAGCATTGCTTCAATCTTGTCAAGCCTGCTACCTAGTTGATCAATGGCGGATTGCCAGGGCGCACCAGCGTTTGCCAGTGCTGTCGGAACCATGAAGTCGAGCAGCCTTGCAACCCAGGCTTCTACATCAATCACTTGATGAAGTTGGAGGAAAGCTGCGCCCTCGGCCTCGAACACCTCATCATAAACGGATGAGGCCAGATTGCCTGCGAGTGGCGCTCGTAACGTCACCTCGCACGTTCCGTCTGGCTGAGGCTTACGCTCTGTCATCACAGCCCCTTTTAACGTTCCTTCAACGCTGGATTGGACGACATCGCTTTCGAGCATAAGGTCTTCGATTCTAGTGATGCCCTCCACTCGGACGCCTTGAAGCGATTCGACTAGGTTTCGCTGCGCATCGACGACTGCTGCCCGGCAAGCCTGCATCTTAGAGAGGCTCGGAGGTGTTCCTTCTTTGGCGATGCCTGCACCCGCCGCGATCGCAGCGCCCTCTGTCCAGTTGATCCCGCTATTTGGGCCTACCCATTCCACATAGTTAGCGGCATTGGCCCCGGAAGCGAAAATACAGACAGCGATGAACCACAGATAGTATTGACGCATAACAAACTCCTTAAGACTCGTCACTGATCGATGCACCCAAAATAGTCATTGGCGACGCTGCGGGCGAAAAAGCATTGCCTTTGACGTTGATGGGGAAGGTGGATCCGTTTTGAATGTGAAATGGCTCGTTATCAGTAAAGGTATTACTCTCGAATATGGGTTGTGCCTGGTCGCTGACAATCACTCCCGCTGCAGTAGCGCGCGAGATAACGTTACCTCGTAAGGTTGGCTTAGATGCGCCGGAGACCACAATGGCGTTGAATGTTTGGTCCAGCGTGTTATCGATCAAGTCTGGAGCGCCAGAGGTGACTTGAATGGGTAAGTTCACCTGTCCACTCGAAAGGCCAGCAACATGCGAGGGCGTTGCGGAGCTCAATACGAGAAATTCGCCAACCCTGTTATTGTTTTTTGTCGCTAGCTGAATGGGTGCTGCTTTGGTCCCATAGGCCGCGAAGGCGCCGAGCACTGTGAGTTTGCTACCTTTTGATAGTTCAATGACCGTACCTGGCTCGATGATCAGCGCGCCGTCAGTCGCAATCGTTGTGGGCTGGCCCAAATAGTAGGGGCTTCTCGATGCCCGCAAACGCTGCACTCCGCGAATAAAAGCGGGTAGGACGTTGTCCGCGTCTGTTGCCGTGGCAAACCTTGGATCGGGTGCCGCGATACCAATTAATCGTTGAGGCTGGCTCAGATTGCCCGCGATATCCTCGACGGCAACGACAATTTCGCTGTCCGCGAAATTCGTTAGCCCACTGATGACCGCTGTCGAATCCATCGCGGATGCTGAAACGCTTTTGCCATCGGGCGTGGTGATGACGACTTGACGCGCATCGGCGCTGCTAGAGGGCGTCCAAGTCAACTGAATCCCTCCATCTTGCGAGAGGACGCTCAACTCAGTCACGCCACTTGGCGCTTCATTGTCAACCGTGAGCAAGCCAAATGGAGAGACGAAGCTAGACGCCACTCCTTGTTCATTTTCAAGCCTGCCTGTAATCGCCACTTGATCGAGGTTGAGCGTATTGTCGATGGTGATCTCGCCAACATATTGGCCAGGTTCAGCCTCAGAAAGCCCAACTAAGCCGATTTCGGGAATCAAAGCCGTCGCAGACAGGCCAGGGTCACCCTCCAGACCGATGGACAGGGTGTCGCCGTAGTTGAGGCGCTGATTAACACCTGAATGTACTACTGTTGAAATGGTTGGCAGCGTTTGCGCGCCGAGACTGGCTGGAGATGGCATTGAGGTGGCAAGCGAGCGGCCCAGCTCATCCGCCGCTCGATAGAGGTTGGCATCACCGTAGATGTGTTTGGCAGCGGTTAACGCATTCACAATCAATCCAACCGGGGAAGTTGAGACGCCCCCTGCGTAGGAACGTTTGACCCCTTCAGATTCCCAGACGAGCTCGTCCGCCCCATTATGCAATGTCAGCGAGACGCCGACTGAGATTCGTGCCGCAACACCCGCAAATGTTTTGTCGTAGTGCGTGACAGAACCCGTAATGATGCCATCAGCACCAGTAATCCGTCTTAAATCAGAAAGTTCTGGTAGGCCTTTGCCATCTAGCGTGTAGCCAGCTGCCGTTAATCGCTGGTTCACATCGCCGGTATGAACGACTCGGTAATTTCGACTCCCGAAGTGATTCGTCAGTGTCTGCCGCACCACATCGATGGCCAATTCACTGTCTGTCTCGTTCGAGAGTGGCATGATTGCGATTGTTCGTGGCAGACCGGTAGCGGCTTCAGCCGTTTCAGCATCGCTTGTGCCAGTCAGAATCGGGCCAGCGACGATGCCATCATCGGTTTGTGCAGCACAGCCTCCCAGTGCTAGGGCGCATGCTATGAGAATAAATTGTACAAGTGCCCGAGGATGGGCCCTCCATTGCTGTCGATCGATCATGGTCTGCTCCCCTTATCATGTTGCTAGCTGCTGATAGCCGTAAATCCAGTCTTAGTTAACTCCAACACGCTTTCAACGATTAATCGTCTTCATCATCGCGCTTCTTGCGCCCTCCAAATATCCACGAACGGTTTAAGCGTTGCGAGAGCTCGTCAATGCTCTTGAGCGTAGCGTCCGTGGTTTGCATCAATTCAGGCATTAACTCAACCGCGGGCTCGCCAGACGCCAGTAGGCCTTCCGTTTGCTTCAAGGTCTTGGTCGCCTGCGCTGTAAGCTGAACGGTGTTCGCGATCGCAATTTGCAAATCATCTTGAGAATTTTTAACGAGAGTATCCACTCCACCGACTGCTACATCGATCTGGTACAAACTAGACTCAACCGCGAGTAACGTTTGTGGCAGTTTCGACGTTGCCATCTCCAACTGCTGTGTAACCTTCTCTAGGTTGGCAATGGTTTGGTAAAGCGTCGCTTGATTCTCATCGACGCCAGTGGCGATGGACTCCACCGAATTCACGATGGTCTCAATTTGCTCAACGATGAGTTCAACGTCAATTTGGTCCAGTACCGAAGTGATTCCTTGAGGGATCTCCGTTCTTAAGAAAGAGCCATCTTTCAGCAGGTCTCGGTTGGCATCACCAGGTTTAAAGACGAGCCCTGCACCATTTAGAAGATTTGAAACCCCCAGCTCGCTATCTACCTCTAGGTGAGATCCCTCCCGATAGAAATGCGCATATTCCGGCGACAGGGCGACAATAACGGACACATATCCCTCGTCGTCTAGCGCTAGCCGTCGCACCCCTCCAACCGTTACGCCTCGAAGCGAGACAATGGCTTCGGTCGTGATGCCATAGGTACGGTCGAGCCGGGTTTCAAACAGAATTTGCTCGTCCTCGGCAATCGTTCTGATCCAGGGAACAATAAAGCCAATCAGCAATATCAGCATTGCTCCGATCACGAACCACCCAGCTATCCGATCTTGAGTAGTCACTGCGAAGGCTCTGTGAGGGGCTGCCGTCATTCAACCTGTTCCAACAATCGACGATTCTGTATTTTTAGCACTCGATCGGCCTCCCGTAAAATGTGATCGTCGCTGGTTGTCATAATGATGGTTTGGCCTGTTTCCGCTTTTCGTTTCTTGAGGGCGAGCATGACCGAATCAATCATGTCATCTGGCATGCCTCCTTCAAGCTCATCGATGAGTACGAGGTTTGGATTCATCACGAGGGCCCGTGCGAGGTTGACCATTCGAGTTTGCACATCGTTCAGCTCATGGGGCTGCGCTACGAGCAAGGCGTGATCCACTCTTAGCTCGTCAAGGAGTGACACAATTCTTGTTTCAGTCTGCCGAACGTCTAGATTGGTGTGAAATTCAAGGGGGAGGGCGATATTTTGAAACACATTGTAGAGGCTGATTAGCCCATGCTCCTCGTAGGCGTAACCGATGGATTGAGCGCGCTCACTAGCGCCCATCGTTAAGACATCCACACCATTTAAAATGACGTGGCCTTCCAGCCCGCTCAGCATGCCAGCCAGCGCCTGCATGAGCGTGGTTCCCCCGTCTAGTACCTCACTGACGATGGCGACCAGCTCTCCATCGGCAGCCTGAAAGCTGGTTCGCTCAAAAAGTGTTCTATCAGGGAACGAAATAGTCAGTTGCTGAACGTCTAACATAGGGATGACTTTTGCTCGGGAATCACTGTGTGTAAGCCAGGAGTGACAGCAGTACATTAATTACGAAAAAAACGAGCAGCTGCGTTGTGGTTGAATTTGAGATGGCAGCTGAAACTTCCCCGAAGCTGCTTTCTACCTTTGCGCCAAAATAAATCGAAATGACACCGATAAGGACGCCGCCCATAAGCGCTTTTAACAAATTGACTGCGATTTCATTCATCGTGATTTGATCCAAGATAGAGGTCAGCATGACAAGGAACTGAGCCTCAGGGTCAGCAAGCCAAATCATGAAATAAGCGGATAGGAACACCACGATGTCGAAGTAAATAAACATCAACAACAGCGATACGGGGAATGAAACAAAAATAGGAAACAGGAAGAGAAAAACGGGGCTAATCCCTAATCCGTTCAATACTTGGAACTCGCGCCGCAACCGCAAATATCCGATCTCAGACGTCACCGCGGTTGCAGATCTTGCAATCAAAATCACGCCAGAGATCAATGGCCCAAGCTCACGGAAGACAATGATCATAAAGAGATACCCAAATTGGTTCTCAACCACCTGTACTGGGAGATATTGGAATAATCGAGCCATCATCAGGGCTCCGATCAGGATCGCTACTGCACCATTTGGGTAGAGCGCCTTAATGCCTGTGTTGTAGAGCTGACGAAAAAACAGGGCGCAGAATATTTGAAACCGCTTACGATTGAACAGTAGTCGACTAGCGCCGAGCGCAACGGAGATCAACCCGATAATTTCTGATACTGCGTTAAAAAAGGCCCAAAAAGGGTGAATGACACTGGTTAGCATTCCGCGCACGGACCATGCTCTGCGCTCAGCTGGGCGAGGCGACTGGTTCTCCATCAAAAATGCTCGTCATCGCGCGAAACGCGGGTTGGCAGGAGCGCGCTTTCCCGCCAAACAGTGCTGCAGTCAGGCCGAGTCTTGGTTAGTGGGCCAAAAACGCTACAGTAGTCATCTTTTTTGCAGGCGATGCGCTCTGCTGCATGCGCCGTGATCAATGTGCAATCAATCATTGAAACGGGTTCATGGTTTGAATGGGTCTTTGCACTGGCCGTTAGCTACTGGCGCCTTGTCGCCGTTCAAACTGGATCTCATCCGAAGAAAAATTCAGCTTCTCATGTTCCCGCTCTAGGATCCTGAGCAGCGTTGGTAGTCGGTCAGCTGTCATAATGTGATATTCAAAAATTTCTTTAATTGATTCATAACTATTTGATTTTAGTAGAATTCGAAAATTTTCTCTCAGCGGAGAGAAGTCCTCCTGATCCAGTAGTGCTTCGATGGCGTCGGCGAAATCATCGTAGTCCCCAGAAACAAATGCGCGCCTCGCTCGAAATAGTCGATACCTCATCCACAGAGGAGCGAAAGCGGAATTAAAGATGAAGGCGGTCAGTAAAGCGAGAAAAGTCACCACAAAGTCGCCAAATTTATCTTTGGCAATACTCACAAATTCCGCCCAGGCGGTGCTAGTTTGTGCCTCCAGCGTACTGCGAATTTCGCTGACATACGCTTTGGCGACTGGATTTAAAGGATTGAGTTTCAGCGCCTCGCGGAACTGCTCCTCTGCACCCGGCAAATCGTTCTTTTTGTATAACGCTTCACCCTTTAACGTATAAAAATCAGCGTCTCGGGCAGGATAGCGCGGCAAAGCACGGTCCAAAATCAGGATGGCGGTGTCAAAATCTTGAAGTTCAATACGTTTTTGGACAAAAACCGTGACGATCTTGTCATTCATTAGGATTCGATTCAGCCTTGAATCCAGGTCGGTTTGCGATGATTCGCTACCCAAGTCTCTGTCTGAGAGGCTAGCTAGCCTAGTCGACGCTTCACTCAAAAAGTCGTTGCTGATTAGGAGTTTAATCAAAGCTTCTTCAGCATCGAAGGCATTGGGTTGTGATGAGAGGTGGTCGCGAAGTAGGGCGATTGCATCCAGTGCGTTACCTTCGCTAGCTAATGCTTGGCTTTCTATAACAACACTGGATTCAGCCTCCGTCTCAGAAGCCTCAGATTGAACTGCGCCGACTGCGAATAAGCCAGCAACTACAAGGGCAGGAATTAAGTTTCGAACAATGCTCATGGAGACCATCTCATCGTTTTTGAGGATATGAATTAGGCTCATCACAACGTTTTAACCCGGTTAAATCGGCCTAACCCGGTTTGCTACGCCCTCAGCGTTGTTCTAAAAGAGAGTAGCGTCCTTGATCTTGATTTTTGTTATAGCACTCCCGGTCCATGGCTACCAGCGCCTCAGATGTCTGCATTTTGGGGCCGCGGCACCTGCATCTTTTCGCTATGACGTTGCGTTTGCGCGTACTGTGCGCCTGCTTTGGGCCTATCGGAGGGAATGTTCAATCCCGGTTCTAATCGGTAGACTTTACAAACTTACAGAATAATGACCGTCAATGCGCGCAATTACACATCTGATTATTTTTGTCCTGGTCTGGCTAAGTGCGAACGCTTATGCCGCTGGCCAGCGAGGCATCTCGGTTACGCTGCGGCAAAGTGAATCCGTCAATGCGCCCATCTTGGAGGAGCGAGAACTCTACCAAGAAAGTTACGCGCTAGTGATCGGAATAGACGATTACGATAACGGTTGGCCGAGGCTCAGTAATGCAATTTTAGATGCAGAGCTTATCGCAGAGGCGCTTGAGGCCAAGGGTTTTGACGTTGAGTTACACAGGAACCCGGATAGCGAGTCGTTGCCTCAAATTTTTAAGCGATTCTTTATCCTAAAAGGAGAAAACCCAGAAGCTCGTCTGTTTGTTTGGTTTGCCGGCCACGGCGCTACCGTGGATGGCGAAGGTTATCTCATTCCCTCAGATGCGCCCGTAATTACCCAAAGCACAGAGTTCAAGTTCTCTTCAGTGGCGCTTCGCGACTTCGGTACCTTCATGCGCCAGAGTGCGTCGAAGCACGTTTATGCCGTTTTTGATGCATGTTTTGCAGGCACGGTATTTACTGCGCAAAGAGCGATGCCGCCTGCTGCGATTACTCGCGCCACCACCTTGCCGGTCCGTCAATTTTTAACCTCAGGGGATGCTGACCAAACGGTTTCGGACGACGGGCAATTCAGAGAGCTTTTCGTTCGCGCTATTTTGGGAGAGGAGCCCGCTGACGCCAACAGCGATGGTTACCTCACGGCCTCTGAGATCGGTATGTATCTTGGCGACCGGGTGACCAATTTGACGGAATCTGCTCAAACCCCCCGTTACGGCAAGCTCCGTGATAAGGACTATGATCGAGGCGATTTCGTTTTCGTGGTCGATCCCGAAATGAAACCAGCAGGCCCTGTCAGCGCCGGAGCAGAGGTCGTGTTTTGGGATTCGGTGAAGGACACGGGCGATGCAGACATGCTTTTGGCCTACCTTGCCGAATACCCGGAGGGTATGTTCTCCAACCTGGCTCGAATCAAGCTGAAGCGATTTGGCGAACGCGCTCAGTCTGGTGTGGTAAAAGTCATGTTATCCGCGCTTCAAAGCAGACTCGTCGTACGTGAATCGAGCAAAGTTCGGGAATTCCCAACCGAAGAATCGTCACCACTGCTATCTCTGCCTCAGGGAACGGAAGTTTTCGGCTTGGGCAAGGCTGTCAGTGACTCGTCTTGGACTTATGTGTCAGTTGAGGGCGTTCCGCTTGGCTATATGCCTACAGCTAATCTAGGCGAAAGAGAGGTAAGCAGCGGTCAAACGGAGGCATCCGTTCCCTCAGGGGATGAGTTGGACCGGTTGCAGGAGAGGAGGCGGTTGAATCGCTCGCCTGATCTTGACCTAAGACTGGCAACTGCCCTTGACGATGTGATTGCTGATCGAGCCTTTGATGGGCCGCTTTCCGAGACTGCCGGTCAATCGCTAGTGGAGGGAAACCCTGGCCCAGATGATGGCAGATCCCCGATCGGACGAGGAGAGGACGAAAGCGAGCGCCCATCAGACGCACAGGCGACGCGCGGCGCCGAATCAATGGGCTCAAACCAGTCGTCAGGGCTGCCGGTAGCGGCTTCTGATGACTCAGAGGATGCACTGGATAAATCCTCTGAGAACAATATCGACCCGCGACTTTTAAATTCAGTCTCTGCCGCCAATCGCGAGGATATTGACCCGCCGGAACAAGCCGATTTAACCACTATTAATGAAGAAGAGAGTGATCGAGCGTCTTCTCGTTTACAGGGAGTGCCAGCACAGGAGAAAAGCGAACATGCCCACGAGGCACCTGCCGACAATGAGGGCTTGAATCTAATATCCAGCATTGTCACAACGGATGAGAAAAATGCTTCAAGTGGCTTGGCCGATACGGCAACCGGCTCCGTTGGATCCGCTAACAACGATTCTGCAGCCATGGACAATGCGCCTGCCCCTCGAAAAATATCAGCGTCAACCTCTGAGATTGTTGCTAGAACGAGGGGCAGCGCAGATCAAGTAAGTGCAGACCAAGAAAGTGCAGATCAAGCAAGTACAGACCAAGAAAGTGGAGGCCAAGAAGATGACTCGCCCGCGAATCAATTCGGTGGAAAAGCCTCAGAGCCTTTGGCTTACAGTGCATTTGTTCGCCGATACATCAATGCGGCCATTGGAGGTAATGTCGGCGCACAGGCAACCCTGGGCTATTTTTATGAGGCAGGCGAGCACGTTGATGCGGACGAGCGCGAGGCCATTCGCTGGTATGAAAAAGCGGCTGAGAATGATCATCTTCAGGCGACGCTAAGACTCGCAGAAATCCAGATCGCGAGGGGTAGCAGCACTGAGGGCGTGAAATGGTACCAACAGGCTGCAACTTTAGGGGACAGAGACGCCCAAGCCATGCTCGGTTTTTTCTATCAAACCGGCGAGCACGTGGACGTTGATCTCAACCAGGCTATTAAGTGGTACCTAGCAGCTGCCGATCAAGGGCAAGTCATTGCACAAAACAATTTAGGGCGTTTATATCAAATAGGCGACGGTGTTGATAAAGATATCGATCAAGCGATTTATTGGTATGAGAAGGCCGCTAAAAACGGAAGCGCTGCCGCGCAGCGAAATTTGGAGAAGCTGCTTCCCTAGAGGCGTTTCTCCAATCGCTCAATCCGCTTTTCTAGACTGTCATCGCCCAAATCTCTCGCTTCTTTGAGCAAATCAAGGGCTTTCTTTATGTCGCGCGAGACGCCGCGACCGCGCTCATAAAAATCAGCAAGGGAGAGGATTGCATAGACATTGTCTTTCTCGGCAATGACCTGGTAGAGCTCAGCCGCTTTTTCATAATCCCGTGAGACCCCTTGACCGCGCTCATAATGGCCAGCTAGTTTCAGCGTTGCCGGCTCATGCTGGTCATCAGATGCCTCTTTCAACCAGCGTATCGCGGCAGCGTAGTTGCGCTTGACGCCAGATGCTCCCTCCATATAGAGGGCGTATAAATCCATCTTCGCTAAAAAGTCGCCTTTTTCAGCAGCTTTCAAGTACCACTCTTCTGCGGTGACATAATCGGCATCGCCATCTTCGCCCAATCCGCCTTTCAAATAGAGTTCAGCCATAACGTGCATCGCACTCGGGTATCCAATCTCAACATGATCGGCAATGGCCCGCTCGGCATCTTCTGGACGACCCGCTGCGATAAGTGAGCGCGCGTATTGAACGTGAAGGCGTGCTGCGACAGGGTAGTCGCGCAAGGCTTCGTTGCACGCAGTCACCGCATTAACGTAATCAATTTTTTGGGTGGGTATGAATTCATCCGGCGCGAAGGGTCGAGCTGCGTATTGGTCACAAGGTAGTTCTGGGGGGATGGCAGCTTTCAACGCGCGAATCGTTTCGGAGGTAATCTCTCCCGAAACGCTGAGCGATTGTCTGACCTGAAAGACGGCTAGCGCCTCTCTCGTCAGCCCATTCATTTCCCCGGTGACAGGAGTCTTAGGAAAACCAGCCCGTGATAACAGGGTCTGAACCTCGCGAATTCTTAGGGCCTGGGCTCTATTCGCTGCTTCTTTTTTGGCTCGCTCGCGTTCTTGAAGCAGAGCGGCCAGTCTTGCTTCCTCAGCGGCGGCTTGAGAGCGAACCTCTAACAATAAGTTAGTGGCCTCATCGTAATAACGACCCTCTCGACCCGCCTGGTTGAGATAAACCAAAAGACTCTCTCGTGCTTTTATTGCGTCTCCTGTGGAGTAGAGCGCTCTTGCCTCTATGAAAAACAACGCGTCGGGGATGTCGATATTTAACGCTCTAATCTTTGGGACCAAGGCCACAATGCCCACATGGTCATCGTATTCGAGCAGTCGAGTGAGTTCTGCCATGTAGAGATCCACCTGCACCTCAATCGGAAGCGCGTCCGTGTCACTGGACTCGGCAGCGCGAACCGCGGGCGAGGAAAAGCCGTAGCCCAATAAGATGATGGTAAGGACCATGAACCTTCCAAACTCGAAAGACGGGTGACGGGGTTGTCGTTTGGTCTCTGCAGCAATCGGTCGCGTGGAGCGCGATTGAGGCTTACGATTTGCCAAGGAAAAAGTCGTCATTCAGGGTTACTCCAGATGAATGGCTAAGTTTGTTAATTAGGGCCTACCAAGCGCGCAAAGCGACTGTAATGTACCGATGCTTTTTTCGACGGTCTCTAGCGCGCCCGCTTGCGAAGGGCGCGCGCTCAAGACGAACACATTAACCGCTGAATCACTGCTGATCACCTGAGGTTCACTGAGTGCGAGTGACAATGCCGCAAAGTTGTTGTCACTCATCCGGTCCATCGATTCAATGGGTCGGTCAGCAAACTCAAATTCGACTCGTTCGCGGCGGATGACGTTTGACTGCTCCGTGCTGCAGCCCGAGAGGTCGAACTCTGATTGAAGCGCGAGCCCACATTCATGAAGCCTGGTTGCCGTGTAAGTTGCGGTGACTCCACCATCGCACAGTGAAGAGGCTCTTTGATAAGTGCTCAGCTCAGTATTGATGAGGTTCACTAACCCCTCAACGCCGGCGCTCGAATCAGCTAAGCCACCTGTGCTTGTTCGTCCGTCTGTTGTAGCCTCGTCGGATAACAGCGTATCAAGGGATGCATTGAGCCGGCTTTCAAATTGTTGTCCCAGATCTATGCGGGTTACCTTGGTAGGGGTTGATCCGTTTTGCGGCTCTATTTGCGTGCTCGCATCGCCTCCTGTCGTCAATGTGGCGAGGAAAAACCGATCGGGTGGCGCGGCGTTTTCTATCAATGATCGTGCGATATCCTCACCGTAGCACCGAGCGGAAAAAGACCGTGATTGACAAATTAATCCTTCCCAGCCAGGAGACGCTAAGAGCTCTTGGCTAAGCAGGCCACTGCTTGCTGTGTTGACCGCGACAGGCATGAAGGCCTGTCCTCCGTCCTGTGTTCGCACCTCGACCCACAGATCCATTTGTTCGGGGAGACAATCTTCGGGTGTGTTAGGGCCAGCCTCCCATTCGAATCGATTCGCGATGACGGGTTCACCAAATGATTCAGTGACATCGAGCTCCAGCCTCGCCGAGGCGATATTGCAGTAACCATAGTTAAACTGGTTTTTTTCGATGACAAATGAGTCGTCGAACACAGCGGCTGCTGCTCCAAGAGAGGTTATCGCTAGGATCAATGGCGCGACTATAGCCAAACCACAGCGCCAGCTGCTAGCCATTACGCTGCTTGTCGTAAGCGGCCTGGCTAGGAGGGTCTTTTGGGCGACGTTTTTATTGTTGAATATCATCAAGTTGAGTTTATCGAACCTCTTGATCTGCGGGCAATCCCTCATCGCCTCAGAAACCGAACATTACCATCTCTTCTTGTTACCCCCTTTCGATCAAGGTATTCGAGGAGTTCGATCGCTAAATTACGGCCAATGCCAGCGGAATCTCTAAACGCTTGAACCGTAAAGCCATCAGGGTCGTCCAGTGCTGTAACGAGTTGATGGACTTGATCTATGGCGTCAGACAGGAAAAAGCGGTTGTCGGTTGGTCGAACCAGGTAATTGGCCGCGGCGCACTCCTTTAGGAGCGATTCGAGCGACTTGACAGGTATGCCCACTTCTCTGGCGAGATCATGGAGGACCGGAGGTTGAAGGCCCTGTCGTTTTAACACTGGGCTGACCGCATCAAGCGCGCGCCGCGCTTCTTCCGACAATGCAGCAGTGTGTCCTGCGAGGCTGATCATAGCGCCATCCAAGCGAATCAACTTAGCGCTGATCATTTCAACCAGAAGCTCTTTTAAGAGTGTAAATCTTTGAGGTAATTTCGGCGTCAACTGGTTAGCGGCAAACCCCTGCTGATTGGGTTGCTCGCGATGCCATTGGTCGAGTGTGTTAAGGACGATCTGCTTAGCTGCGTTCCATTGAGTCTCGGTAAACACGCGACGACCCACGCGTTTTAATGGTGAATGAGCAAAAGACTGCTCCGTAAACTGTATCGGCCAATTGAGATGGTCGCTAAGGCGCTCCGCGTCGAGCCCGCTGGGCTCAGACTCCAATCTTGCCTGTAACCATGACTCGCGAGTGTCAGCAGCAGCAAGTCGGGATAGCAATGCAATACGTGACGGTTTGGCCCTACCAGCTTTGGATGTCTCCAAGTCGATGACTCGGCCAGCGCCGATGGTTCGGCTGGCGCCATGGTCACGCAATATGACTCGATCACCAACGCAAAAGTGAGCGGGGGCCGTTAGAGATAGCTGGCCCAATCCTGTAGTGCCAGGAGCAATGTTCGTCGCGCCTAATGTCGCCAAATGGCCGATAGCATGCGTAGTCGCATGGAATACGTGTAATTGGGTCCAGTGTTGGAGTGGCTTGACTTCCGTTGCAAACAGGTCGACTTCAATGTCAACGCGCTGCGGCGCCGCAGTCAGGCATTGGCTGGTTAGCCAGCATCCTCTGGCGAGTGGCGCTAATCCGCCATCCATCGGCACAACGTTTAAAGCACATCGTTGTCCTCGAACCGCCTGATCTGCTGCAAGATCTTGCGTGTGGATATTCCTTACCCGAAGCGCTTGCCCACTCAGTGGCTCGATGAGCGTATCGCCGAGGTTCACGGCGCCCGATGCCACGGTGCCAGTAACGACAGAGCCAGCGCCTTTGATCGAAAATACGCGATCGATGGGTAGACGAAAATTCTGCTCTTTAAGGTCTTCAGATGCTTGTGTACTTGGTAATCGCGAATCTCTGGCAAATTGACAGAGTGTTGAGCGGAGCAGTTGGATTCCTTCTAAGGAAGCGTTCGAGATGTCGATAATGTCCGCTGACGCAAATCGCGTTGGAGAAAGGAGGGTGCTGATCTCCTGTCTTGAGGCTTCTCGTCGCGCATGGTCGACGCGATCGACTTTGGTATGGGCAACCATCAGTGAGGCTAGGCCCAGCGCCTCTATGATTGCAAGGTGCTCGCGGGTTTGCGGCATAGGGCCATCATCGGCTGCAATCACCAAAAGGGCTAACTGCACGCCTGAGACCCCTGCCAGCATATTGTGAATGAACCGTATATGGCCCGGGACGTCGACAAATCCGACGCGCTGATCCTCTAAATCGGCGTAAGCGAACCCCAAATCAATGGTCAATCCCCGCGTTTGCTCATCTTTTAATCGATCGGTTTCAACCCCGGTTAGGTGTCGAACTAGGCTGGTTTTTCCATGGTCGACATGACCGGCTGTGACGATGATCATGAGTAATCAAGCGAGTTGAGCGAGGCCTCGAATGTTCCGATATCTTCTGATCGGAGCATACGGCAATCTAGGATGTACTGATGGTGGGCTATCCTGCCGATTATGGGGGTCTCTGCGCTTCGGAGCTCGCCCGCCAGCTCAGACAGCGCTTGCTCTCCAGCGTCGCCCTTTGGCTCGAAGGAGAGTCCAACACTTTTGATCGTTTTTGTGGGCAAAGCGCCGCTGCCAATTTGACTATCCAGTTCTGTAACTCGGCATATGAATCGATCAGACAGTTTCTTTTCAAAGAGCGGCAATAAGGATTGAGCGACCTGTTCAATATCCTCAGTGGAGCGAGTGAGGAAATGGAGCGTTGGGATCTTGTCTTTGAGCTGCTCAGGCGTCACGTAAAGCTTCAAGGTTGCAAGAAAGGCCGCCAACGTCATCTTATCGAGCCTAAATGCACGATGCAGTGGGTTTTTCTTAATCTTCGCTATGATGTCCCTTCGACCCGCGAGAATGCCGGTCTGGGGCCCGCCAAGCAATTTGTCTCCGCTAAATGAAACAAGATCGACGCCTTGCTCAAGCACTTGTTTGACCGTCGATTCCTCGGGTAGGCCCATCGGCGAAAGCGGAATCAAATTGCCGCTACCTAAATCGAAAAAGAGGGGTATTTCTGACCCGTCCGCGAGCTGACTAAGATCATTTAAAGATACTTCGTGAGTAAATCCCTTGATTTCATAATTGCTCGTATGGACCTTCATCAGGAGGGCGGCATCACCCATGATCGCGTTTTCATAGTCGTGAAGGTGGGTTCGGTTAGTTGTCCCTACTTCGATCAACCGAACGCCGGCTTGACGCATGATATCTGGGATTCTAAAACTCCCGCCGATCTCGACCAGTTCGCCGCGGGAGACGATTGCACTCGCGTTTAAGGCCAGCGTATTGAGCGCGAGCACAACCGCTGCCGCGTTGTTATTCACAACCGTCGCAGCTTCGGCACCCGTCAATTCACAAATCAATTGCTCGATGGCTGCAGCGCGAGCGCCTCTGCGGCCAGAATGAATGTCATACTCCAAGGTGGTAGGGAACCGGCCTGCTTGTGCGGCGGCCTCAATGGCAACCTCTGGGAGCAGCGCTCTTCCTAAGTTGGTATGAAGCACAGTGCCTGTTAGGTTGAACACGCGTTGGTAGTCGCTTGGCTTGGAAGCAAGGCGGGTTCGCGCTTCTCCAATCCAATCCCGATTGACTGAGGCGCCGTCCTCGCGCTGAATTTGCTCGCGTGCTTCGGCGACAATCTCCCTCAACGTATCGCTGACACGAATGCGTCCGTGTTCGGCAACAAGCGATTGTCCCTCTTGGGATTTGAGTAATCGGTCGATACTAGGTAGTTGACTTGCTAGCTGGTTCATAAGCGTCAGATATTTACAGGCAGCCCTCGACTTTACGAGTCACTTGCATCCATGGGTTCGATCACTTTTTGCAGAGACTCTACGGTTCTAATCCAAGGTTCAACTTGATCACCTCGTGAAGCGATCCAAGCAGCCTTTGCCTCGCTCGCGAGCTCAAAATCAGAAAAGGTGTCGAGGATAAGGACGTAAATAGGTGCACCGAATGGATTGATCTTGAGAATCGTGGGTTCGGTCATCGCGGACACATCAGCATATTGCCGGATGTCTTCTAGCGCTTTTTCGGCTTTTAGTTGGACCGCGAAATCTCTAGGATTCGTATCCACAAATTGCTGGTAAACAGGATCTACCATCGGTGCTTGGCGAAAGGCTCGTTCAATCACTGCTCCACTTTGTTTATCCATACCCGCTGAGTTTTTGTTAACGGTTAGGCGCTCGTTCCCTGCATATGGCGAGTACGGAGTTCTTTTCTCAGTATTCGTAGTTAATTCGTGAACTGACGGTTCTTTCGCCTCAGGCGCTGCGAGAGCGGTAGCGGGCTGATTTGTTCTATGCGCCGCGGAGATGGAGCTGGTTTGCGTTTCTCCACTTTTATCTAGGGACTCTGACAAATAGGTAGAGGTTAGCTGCTTATTGCCTGGGTTCGACGGGGAGGTCAGTTCTGTGCTTGCAGTTACGCTTAGCGGCTCGTGACGCTCTGAGTTCTCTCGTGATCCTTCGTCTAAGGCCATTGCTTGGCGCTGCTTCGCGAGAATGGCTGATGATCCATCGTCGTGACGCTGGCGCAGTTGGACCTTCCCGCCAAGGGCCTTTGTATCTGATGAACCCTCTGGCCCGTGATTAGAAGAAAAATCAGAAGAGGGATACGAAGAAAGATTGGTTGCTGCTTTAGGAGGGCTAGTTTCAGCCGTGAGCTGAGCTGCGTTGCTTGACGCCTCGGGCCCAGCATCTGCACCTAAAAGATGGGTACCCGGTGAATGGGTTAGCGCCTCGCTTGAAGGTTGGCTCGCTCGCTTGTCCATGGTCTGATCGGCTAGATGGTTCCGTTGCCCGCGCTTTGTTCGATGTTCAGCGAAGAACCGCGCAGGTTGACCATCCGCTTGCCCCACAATCAGTCGCCACGGTAATTCCAACCCTATTTGCTTTATGGTCTCACCCAATCGTTTCCGCTCATCGTCTGTTTCGGGCCTTTTTATGACCACCCGGTACCAAGGAGCCGATCCTTCTTGTGGGTCGCTTTCGAGTAGGTGAGCCTTTTTGTCCAGGTTATGCTCAAGCTCTGAGGCGTACCGAAGTGCTCGCGATTTTTCCCGAAAGCTACCAAATACCCAGACATCGTTGAGGGCCACCTCGCGAGAGTCGGTTTGTTCTCTCTCTGAGCCCCGGCTAGATATTGCCTGAGCACCGTCAGTTGCCTCGATGCCTACACTTGCCCCCGATTGCTGTTTGGCGGAAGTGTTCAGGCTGGTTTTATCTTTTTGCGAAAGGCTGGACGTGGTCGGCTTCGCATCGTCAAGTCGTGGCGCTGACGCTTGTGAGAATTGGGGATTGTTTGCGTCAGTTGATATGCCAAGCGTCCCAGTGTTGGTAAGTGGAACATCGGTAGAGATGTCGGTAGAGGAGAGCGCCTTGTCCTTGGCTAAGACTGTAGGCTTTCGCTCGGCGAGCTGAGCAAGGACCTCTTCCATGTTATTGCCACAGATCCAAGCTTGGTCGGTGTCATCTCCCATACAGACTAAGCGCTCTGACGAGCGCTCTAGGGTTGCCAAGGATTCCTTGGCGCACGCAGCGCTAAGGCCGCCGCTTCTGTCGTCAGGGTCGCATCGCTCGTTGCCGCCAAACCACTGGCTTGGGCTTACCCAGGCGCATCCGCTCAAGGTGAGCGCAAGAGACAGCGAAGCAATGCCGCTGAGGCTATCGAAGCAGTTTTTCATTCGTCGAACAGACCTGGTTGATTAAACATCTAGGTTTGGGCCTCCAGCGCAGCTGACAATCCTTGCGCATGCGCCATCATGCCAAAGAGTCCTCCAGTATGAACGAAGATCACGTGATCTTCCGAAACAGCGCCTTCCTTGATTCTAGTCAGCATCCCCTGGAACGCCTTCGCAGAATATACGGGATCAAGGAATAGACCTTCTTGTTTAGCGGTTTTTCGAATCAGCTCGTAGATAACGGGACCGGCCTTTCCATAACCTTCCCCGATAAACCGATCGTCAAGAATAGGCTCTTGAAACGACGCGTTGCACTCAAACTGATCGGCCCAGAGAATAAGGTCTGATTGAATCTTATCCTGAAAGTAAGCCACGGTGTCGCTCACCAGAACGCCAATGGCTTGGTGCGAGGCTGTTGCCCCGTAAGCCGCCAATCCCGCTAGGATCCCGGCATAGGTTCCACCTGAGCCAACCGCCGTAAAAATCTGTGAGCGTTTGATCCCCATCGATTCCATGTCATTTTTCAGCTCGTCAATCATCCTCGCGTAACCCCATACGCCTAGCGGGTTACTGCCGCCAATAGGGATGCTGTATGGCTTCGCGCCCCTTTGTTCCAGCATGGACTCGATTAGCTCAAATACATCAGGCAGCTGCCCCCAGGTCTCTTTGGTCACGTAATGGCAATGGGCGCCAGCGAGTTTGCTGAGCAGAAGGTTGCCTTCCAATGAAGTGGGCTCGCTGCCCCGAAGGATCAGCTCGCATTCAAGGCCAAGGGATGCAGCTGCAATGGCAGTCGCGCGGCAGTGATTGCTCTGCACCGCTCCAGCGGTGATGACGTGAGTCGCGCCGCTCGCGACAGCCTCTGCAAGGAGGTATTCCAGCTTTCTAATTTTGTTTCCCGAGCTTCCATGCTCAGTCAGATCATCTCGCTTGACCCACACTTCCTTTTTTAACTCATCGCTCAGTCGATTCAGTCTGACAAGTGGTGTGGGCAGCCGGGCGAGCGAGGTCCTTTTAGGTTCTATCATGCGATTGAAGTCTCACAACATATTTGGCGCTTACTGTCATTGCGGGTTGCTTCGAGTGGCCATCGAATACGTGGGCGTCTAGCTGCACACTCTTGACCCCTTTTGCTAACAAATCCTGCTTGAATCCATCGAAATGTGGGGGTAATTCACTCTCGATGCGTAAGAAGTCCGCAACGGGAGCGTAGAAGGTTGATGTCGCTTCGCCGACAACGACATTACCAGTGCGACCCATATGGCCAAGCTGTAATTGAAGCAAACCCCATCCGACTAGGGCGCAGCCGGATAGCAGACTTCCGCCAAATGCGGTCATTTGGTGATTAATGTTGGGTCCGAGTGGCGCTGAAAGCTGAAGCTTGTTGCCGTCGTAATGGCTCACCGATAGTTCCATGGCTACGCTCAAAGGAATCAGTTGGTGCATGCACTGCTCGAGTTCCGATCCGGTTTGTATTGTTATGTCTGGCAGCACGGCGATCTTTCCAACGCATGAAGTGAGTATACTACGAGCGACTTGTCATCTCTCTTTTTCATTATGTCCCACAAAATCTTATTGGCCTTTAAAAAGCACCATTTTTTTGCGCTCAAAGCGTTGGTGTTGATTCAGATAGGGATATCGCTTGCAGCTTGCGAATCGACGCTGGAGCGAACGGTGTTTGATGGCCAGACCATGGGGACAACGTACCGAATCACAGTGACCACAGAGGGACCTGTCAGTGCAGGAGTCAAGGCTTCGCTCGCTGCCGATTTCGATCAGAAGTTAATTTATATCAATAGCTTAATGTCCACTTACGACCCACTGTCTGAGATAAGTCGCTTCAACAAAATAGAAGCGGGCCAATGCCAAGCGATATCCGCAGAGACTCAGGCGGTGATTGATCACTCTAGAATACTGTATGTAAAAACAGAGGGTGCTTTTGATCCAACTGTGGGGCCTTTAGTCAATTTGTGGGGGTTTGGTCCAGAAAGGCGAATCAACAATCCCCCTGACCCAGAGCTCGTTGCCGTAGCTAGCCAGAAGACAGGTTTCTGTAGCATCAAACAAGGATGCGAGGCGGGTGGACTTTTGAAAGAAAAGGCGCTTGAAATCGATTTTTCTGCCATCGCCAAAGGGTTTGCCGTTGATTACCTGTCGGATTGGCTGGTGGAAGAGGGGTATCGCAACCACTTGGTGGAGATAGGAGGGGAGATCAAAGCCGTAGGTCAAGCACCTTCTGGTGAGGCTTGGAGGGTTGCTATTGAGCGCCCTAACCAGTTGGAAAGACAGCTTTATCAAGTGGTTCAGTTGACCAATGCATCAATGGCCACCTCTGGAGACTATCGAAACTTTTTTGTTGCCGACGGCAAACGCTACTCGCATACGATTGATCCAAGGACCGGATATCCAGTGACCCACCAGGTGGCGTCAGTAACGGTGATCCATCCGAAGGCGACAATGGCTGACGGCTGGGCCACGGCGTTAAATGTGATGGGCCGGGAGTCCGGGATGGACTTGGCCGAAACGGAGGGCTTAGCGGTCCTCATGCTCGAATACGACGGCGATGACATTGTTCCCTATGCAAGCGAAGCTTTTCACGCGCTGTTTTAGTGACGATGTAATCGAGTATGGGGGCTTCGGTCAAAAGCAATGTGAACTTGCTGAATGGAGAACACTTTGGCGAGCACTACGCGTCGATGAAACAGCGAGAGAAGAGCCTGCATCAAGCATTAGTACGCAAGACAGTGCTTCATTGGCCGCTTCCGCACTTTGTAAGGCAGGCAAGGCGCACACAGCGTGGCACAACATCATCCGGGCCCCTACCTCTGATAAGCCGCCGGCAGCGCTTAGTACTGAACGATCTGATGCGGATCATTTGTTGGAGATCCATCTAAAGCTCTACATGTAAAGCCTTACATGTCACCCTGGGGCGGTTTTGAATAACTCTGGGGCAATGCAAGGAAAGCTTTGAGGCAACTGGAAGAAAGGTCGTTAATGAACTTGTGAGGTTATTTGGGCTAACGACGGGTAGGCTGTAGAATCTGAAATTAAAGTGCATACCCATAGCGGGTATGGTGAAGCGCCCTTAGTTGAAAAGCGGGCAGGTGTAGAGCAGTGATTAGCGAGGCAATCTTTTGAAGCCCCGCAGAAGTATCTGACTCATCAATCGATGAGCGCTCCACGTCATGAATGCCGGAGAAATCGGAATGGTTGAGTTTTTTGTAACTTTTTTATTCTTCTTACTGATCATCATCGTCATGGCTGTTGGCGTGATGAGAGGAAGAGAGCCTATCTCTGGAACCTGTGGAGGGTTAAATCAGATGGGTGAGGGTGGCGGCTGCGAGCTGTGCGGTGGTGATCCCGCTGCCTGTAGCGAGCTCGACCCTATGGCAGAGCCATTGCCGAGATCCAAAAAGCCCGCTTTTGTAGACGCGTCGAAGAGTGCTTTCTAGAAATCAGGATAACGTTGAACGATCTGGACGAGTTGTCTAGAAGGCAGATTTAGCTCACCTATTCACTTGGATCCCTCGGCTCTGAGTCTGCTGACTGATTGAGCCAAGTGCCTGACTCGAACCACTAGCGCTGTCTAGCCCACCACATCATCAATCCTAGATCATCGAACCAATAAGCAACGGAAGCGGTGTTATTGCCCCGCCCTTGGACAATGTTTAGCCGATAACTGCATAGCTGCGAGGTCATCACGAAGGCCAAACCAAAGGCTCGAAGAGTAGGGCAGCGAGTTTGGGAGACCAAAGCGTATTCCCTGATATCCAACCGCGGAGGTCCGACCTGGGTCTGGATCCTGCCCGAGAATTTGCTATTCCTCAGAGGTTATGATGAAGCTAACATCCGCTTCAAAGTGGTGCATGGTCTCAACGTCCAGCCGCGCAATCGACCCTAGTATGTAGGTTTTGTAAGCCATCTCTCCTTGCTCTCAACGCTACGAGACAAGGGCTTAATTCCCGCTTGCTCATCAAAATAGTGATCAAGGACTGGGTGAGCTGGGCCTTCGGTATTGATTTCCGGCTTCAGTCTTAGAATCTCAGAAAAGCTCGATGTTAGATGAGTTGTCTGGCAGACAGCTTTGCCTTCTTATTTTCGAACACTTGCCGCTCGCGAACAAAAGATTGCCAATGACGCCTCAGATTGGTGTCATCCCCAAGTTGTACCCCGACAACGTAGCCTCTCGAAATGGGGTTACTATGCTTCACTGTGCCGAAAACAGTAATACTGTTCGTCGCGCTTCCATCATGCATCAGCGCAGCCACAGGAGTGCCTGTTGCTAGCGGTTGATAGCACTCTAATGCAAACCCTCCTTCACCAAGCTCTCGAACGGTGCTCTGCAATGACTCAAACCGATCGAGTTCTTGCCTCAGTGCCTCCCTCGCAAGATTGTCGATCCCTAGAGACATCTGACGAAACGCTCCGCTCATCGCGCGCGTACACTTGATTTTCTCTAAGGCACGCTCGCCAGCTTGCTTGAAGGCTCGCTACCTCATTGAGCAATGGTGAATTTGCCAGGCTGAGAAACCCTTCGAGAAGTCCCGCATTGCTCGGATTCTTACCGTCAAGTGGCATAATGAAAGCGGTGAGGGTTGACTCGAACCGAAAAAAATCACGTTTCTGGTACGTGGGATCCTTTGACATGGTGGCTTCCTAAAAGGCTAGACAATGAGTTCGCGAAACAAGCAAAACAAAGGAATTGACGAAACGCAATGAGTCTAGCTAAGACAAATTCCCAGATGAGCGGCGAGGCAACTAATACCCTGTTGTTTTGGTGCACGAGGGGTCGTCGTGGTGCTCACCGTGGCTAGTAGTGACGTGGAAGTGGACGTGGGTCGCCCCATTCCAGTCAACCGATTCGGGTGGGCAATCCGTCTGGGATGGCGGTTCGCAACTCGCGCCGGCAATGCCAAACCAGAGCTCGTCAATCTTCGATTCCCATTGGCCGGACTGGCATGTTCTGTCGCGATTCTTTTCATTGCATTGTCTGTGGTCAATGGCTTCGATCGAGCCATGCGAGAGGATATTCTCAGCAGGGTTCCTCACGCTGTGGTAACAAGTGTGACGGAGCCTCAGGTGGATCACGAATGGCAAAGCTGGCTATCTGAACACCCGTTAGTCGCTCATACCTCGCCCTATGTAGAAGTCTCGGCTTTGCTCATGGCGAACGACAATCTGATGCCCGTGAGACTAGAGGGAATATCAACCAGTCTGGAACGCTCCACAAATCCGATTTTCTCAGATGTCCTTGAGGGTAGCATCGGTCAACTTGAAACGGGTCGCTTTCGTATCGCGATCAGCCAATACCTCGCTACTAAACTAGGAGTCGTCCTAGGCGATAAAGTCTCCGCGGTGCTACCCCCCGGGTCTGCCAATCTCTTCAGCGCGTCCCCAAGGCAACGCTCGCTAGAAGTGGCCGCTATTTTTAATTCTCGATCAGATTTAGATCACGCCTTAGTGATGACTTCGGTCGAAACGGCGACGCGATTGGGTGGTTCATTGTCGCCCGCTGGCGTCAAAGTTACTTTGCTCAACCTCTTTTCGGGCTCGGATCTTGTCACCGCCATGAGGGAAACGCTTAGTATGCCCCCTATGCGCATAGCGCTGTGGCAGCACCGTTACGGCAGTTTGTATGCCGCCATTGCGCTGCAGAAACAAATTTTATTCCTTCTGTTGTCAGTCGTCGTTTTGCTTGCGGCGTTCAACCTCGCGGCTCATTTTGTAGTCAGTATTGAGTCGAGATCAAAAGACATTGCTATCTTGCGCACGCTCGGCGCGCGCAAGCGACACATTCTCGGCCTGTATCTAGCGCAAGGTTTGTGGCAGTGCGCTTTAGCTATAGGTGCTGGGCTACTAATTGGCCGGGCTTTTCTTCCATTGGCATCCTGCGTGCTTGATAAGAGTGAGGATGTTTTGGGGATTCAACTGTTAAGAGAGTATTTCGTTCACTACTTGCCTTACGATTACGTAGCGCAAGATGCCATACTGATCGCGGGCTTATCACTCCTAATAGGGTTCATCGCTCACATTTATCCGGCCTGGCGAGCAACAAAAACGTCACCGAGTGTGGAACTGGCGCATCACAGGTCCTTTTAGGGAGAAAATAGTGGCTCATCTGATTGAATGCCAGCGCCTCGGAAAATCCTACGGACAGGATGCCGAGAACGTAGTACCCATATTTGACGACCTTACGTTGTCAATTGAGTCGGGTGAGTTCCTGTCCATTGTTGGGCCCTCAGGTTCAGGTAAGAGCACATTGCTTCACTTGATGGCTGGTCTTGATCAACCTTCTGATGGAACTGTGCTTTGGCGCGGCCGCTCATGGCAGGAGCTCGCCGATGCGGAAAGAGCAACTATCCGATCGAACCACCTAGGGTTTGTCTATCAATTCCATCACCTGCTGAGTGAGCTCACGGCGCTTGAAAACGTCGCCATCACGCTCCAGATCAAAGGAGAGACTAGGAAAGCCGCACTGACTGCCGCAAAAGAAACGCTGTCCGCTTTAGGCCTTGATCACCGGTTCGAGCACTTCCCTAATCAGTTGTCAGGTGGCGAGCGTCAAAGAATTGCGATCGCAAGGGCGCTTGTTCATCAACCTGAATGTGTATTGGCAGATGAACCCACTGGCAATTTAGATGAAGAATCGGCACAGATGGCGGTGACCCAACTCGTTGATGGATGCAAGGCGAGGGGGGCCTCGCTAGTAATAGTGACCCACAATCTAAACTTAGCTCAGCGGGCGGATCGCACGATGCGCTTGGCCGGAGGCCGTCTTCACAGTGATGAGTAGACTCTCGTTTCAATTAGGGTTGCGATTGGTCAGCTTCGGTTTGTGGAAGTCCTCGGCACCCCGGCTATCTAAGTTTCTCGCTTGGACAGCGGTATTGAGCCTTACCCTTGGGATTGCATCACTCGTGATGATTACGTCAGTGATGAACGGATTTGATCAAAAACTTCGCGACCGGTTGTTAGCGATGGTGCCGCATATCGTGGTTCCGGATTCCTTAACCGAGGCTTCAGAAGGCACATTTAGGGCGGTAACCCCTTTTCTACAGATTGATGGAATGCTTGTTGCCGCGGGCTCGCGTTATATCAGCGTGCAGGGCGTTGCGGCCAACGATCCAATAAGAGAAGAACTGTCGCGTCATGGAACCGTTGATGGCCGCTGGCCCTCGGATTCCCCCGACGCGCGTGAAATCGTGTTGGGCGCGGGGCTAATGCGTAGTGCAGGGCTGCGCCTCGGAGATTCGGTGCGGATCCTACTGCCAGCGGTCGACAAAGGAGTTTTACGGCCAAGATGGGCACAATTTGATCTCGTTGGGACGTTCGCACTGGGTGCCGAGCTTGATTACTCAACGGCTATCACCTCTGTCAATCAACTAAGTCGGCTACTCAACGAAGCTCATCACTATCGAGTCACGCTGACTCAACCAACCGAAATCGAATATGCCAAGCGTCAGCTCCAAGGATTCACGATACTGACCTCTTGGGACGAGCAGTACCAAAGCTTTTTTGCCGCAGTGAAGATGGAAAAGATCATGATGGTTGCACTACTTGCGCTGCTTGTGCTCTTAGCACTAATGAGCTTGTCCTCGAGCCTCCAATTGTTGCTGGTTGAAAAGCTCAGCACAGCATCCATGTTGCTTGCTCAAGGCCTTCCCTCGGGACAAATTCGGTTGATTTTTGTTACTTATGGGATGGTGCTAGGCCTGGTTGCACTAGGTATCGGTTGCGCACTAGGGGTCGCAATCAGCTATGGGTTACCGGACCTAATGGCTTGGGTAGAGTCAATCAGCGGGTTTTCGATGATTGAAGGCAGTTACTTCGCAGAGCTGCCGGTCGACGTTCGCGCTTTCGACGTCGGGGTGATTTTGCTCTGCGGCTTTCTTGCATGCTTGCTGATTACTGCGCTGGCGTCCCGGCCGCTACTTCGCCATGACTTGATGAGTCATCTTCGTTAGCGCTTTGGGTAAGCGCTGAAGATTAGGTGCGCCGCGAAAAATAGTAGTGAGACAGTAAGAATCCAATCAGCCCCATTGTCGCTCCGCATAGTAGGCAGCCCACAATAAGCGGCGCCCAAATTTCAGAAAGTCGCTCAGCTAGCCAGGCCCAACTCAAGTCAATTGCATCGACATCCGCGGCTTGGCCCGTCACAACTGCACCTAATTTGTAAGCGAAATACATCATCGGCCCCATGGTGATGGGGTTGGAAATCCACACTACGGCGATCGCGATTGGAATGTTGCATCGTCTCAAGATGCAAAGCAGCAAGCAGGGGACCATCTGAAAAGGCATGGGTAAGAAGCAGCAGACTGAGCCCCAGAATATCGCCTCAGACACGCTGTGCCGGTTCATGTGCCACAAATCTTGATCGTGTGTGAACCGCTCGAACAGGCGAAACAAACGACTTTTTCGTAGCGCTTTTTGATCTGGAATGTATCGCTTTAAGTTCATGCTTGGAGTGAGATTACCTGAATAACAGGCTGCTTAATTTTCAGAAATATCCCATGCTCGCTCGCGCGAGCGCCCAAAACTATAAAACAAGTCGTATGTGCATACTACGCCATGAGTTGCGCCGTAGTGCTACTTGTCGGGGTGCAGTGGATAGGTTTCACTCACCCTTGGCTGATCAGCACACTGAACATCGACCTGCTATGGCTTTTGCTACCGCTACTGTGTTGTGGAACGCTGGCGCCCTCTCTTCGACCATTCTGCCTCTTGCTGCTTGTTCTAACGATTGGGCTCTTTGCGCAGTCGAGGAGCCTGGGGGAAGATCCTGCGTGTTTTGATCAGTGTGCATTAGTCGGGACCATCATCGGCGTCAAGCCCATGGCAGACCACGATCAAATCTCTCTTTCAGTAGCACCCGCGCGACTCGGATCGCAGGTAACCCGGCTAGAGCCCCTTCGAGTGCGTGCTGGTTTAGAGGCCAAGACGCGAAAAGTTGGGGAGTCAATGACCGCTGTGGTTCGGTTAACACGACGCACTTCGAACGTGAATTTTTATCAAGGGACTTGGTTTGGTCATCAGTTTTCGCACAACTGGAGAGGTGCAAAGCTCATTCGCATTGATGCGATATCCGAGCAATGTCGCCCGCCGCGGGTTTGTGCGCTCGCGAAGTGGCGCGATGCGATTGGCGCAATGTCGCTCCCTCCAAAGCTCCAGGGGACACTATTGGCATTGATCTTGGGCCAGTCTGAGTCGATCGATGCGAACCTGTGGCGCGCGTTACAACAGACTGGAACGATTCATCTGATGGTGGTCTCGGGGCTGCACGTGGGTTTCCTCATGCTCGCTTTTTTCAAGGTGTTGCGCTGGATTCAGCTTCCCACCACCTTCTGTCTCGTCCTCGCTGCGACTGTAGGCATGGGTTACGTCGCCGTGATTGGTGTAGCGATACCCTCGCTTCGAGCATGGGTCATGACGAGTTTCTTATTGCTCTCTCAAGTAAGCCGTTCATGGCAAACCAATGGTGTAAGTTTTCTCAGCGGTTTGTTGGTGACGCTGCTGCTATTTCCTCATTCAGTTGCCGAGCCTGGGTTTTGGTTTTCTTTTTCAGCAGTAGCCTATCTGGTGAGTCGAGAGCAATTGCTTGGAGGCTGGGTCGCTTGGATTCGGTCCGCGATAGAGATCCAACTCTCACTCATTTTGATCAGTTGGCCAATCTTGATGCTGCAAGGTCTACCCGTTAGTCCGCTAGCTGGGTTGTTCAATTTGTTGGCAGTCCCCACGGTCATTTTCTTTTTGTTCCCGATTTGCTGGGTATTGGCCCTGGTAGCGCCTTTTGATTCCAGTGCGGTCGGTTTCCCTCTCGCACAGTTAGGAGCGATCGGTGCCCATGTCACTGATGTGTTTTGGGCGCTTCTTACAGACATGGGCGCACAAACCCCTCTGCGCTACGCGCTACCTATCCATGAATTCCTCGGGCTTGTGGCGCTGTTTGCGAGTCTATTGTCAGCTGGTGCAAGGTCCTGGCTCAGTCGCAGTTGGTCCGTTTATATACTAGTGGCGTTGGTAATGATTAAAGCGCCGCTAGCCTCTCGTGATGCGCTTGAAGTGTGGGTGCTGGATGTGGGGCAGGGCACTGCTGTTTTAATGAGGCACAAGGGAATGACGTTGCTATTCGATACAGGACCTAAGAATCAATGGTTTGACGCAGGCGAGCGTGTCCTGGTGCCATTTTTGGATCGACTTGGTGTCGAGCGATTGCACTATCTTGTGGTGTCGCATGAGGACAACGACCATGCTGGCGGGCGCAATCAGATGACCTCCATCTTCGCGACAGAAACGACTCAATTCGTGGACACGGCGCGTTGTCGATTGAGTGGGAGGCAACACGAAAGGTTGCGGCTATCGACAATACAGGCGGTAAATGAACAATCGACCAACGACCGATCATGCAACCTGGTCGTCCAATATGCCGGAGCGACCATACTGTTAATGGGTGACCCAAGCCACGATGCTGAGAAAAAACTTATTGCCCAAACACCAGCCGACGTTGATCTCTTGCTTGTGTCCCATCACGGGGCCGAGAGTTCCTCCGGTGCGGCATGGCTGAATCATGTTAAACCGAAGATCGCAGTCATTAGCGCGGGGGTGAACAATCCCTTTGGTCACCCCAGTGCAAGCGTTTTGAAACGGTTATCCGATCGTGGAGCGCGAGTTCTAACGACATCAACCGGTGGTGCATTCTACGTTTGGTTCAATCCCGGGCAGCAAGCGCACCTATCAATTAAAAGCGCTCGTGATCACCTCTCACCTTAGGATTAATGCACTTGATTTTTAGGCGCTAACCCCCGATGCTTCGCGCTTTTTTTGGAAGCGCTTCAAATGAACACTGCGTTATCGTCCATCGTCAGTCAGCTTGATCTTGAGCAGGTTGAATTGAACCTGTTTCGCGGCCAAAGCGAGAATCTTGGTACACCTCGTGTTTTTGGTGGGCAAGTCATTGGGCAGGCTTTGGTGGCTGCATTGAGAACGGTTAGCGAGCGCCACTGCCACTCCCTTCATGGATATTTTTTGAGACCTGGTGACCCTAACAAGCCCATTCTTTACGAGGTGGATCGCATTCGTGATGGTAAAAGCTTTGCTACTAGGAGGGTTGTTGCCATCCAGTCCGGCGAGGCCATCTTTAATATGGCGTGTTCTTTTCAAGTCCTAGAAGACGGTCTGTCCCACGCCAGGACAATGCCCGAGGTGCCAAAACCGGTTGACCTTCCCGACGAGCGGGAATTGCTTGAGGCTCGACTCGATTCGTTGCCCGAGGCGATGCGCGAGATGATGCAAAGAGAAAGACCGATCGAGCTCAAACGGGTGGAGGCTATCGACTACGCCAATCCCAAAAAGATGCCGCCTAAACAGCATACCTGGTTTAGAGCCAAGTACCCTCTGGGAGATGACGTGGCGCTCCATCAGTGCATGCTTGCTTACGCTTCAGATATGGGCATTTTATCGACTTGCACACTGCCTCATGGGAGGTCTTTCATGACCGGTCTTATGACGGCGAGCCTCGATCACGCCATGTGGTTTCACCGACCGTTTAGTTTCGATGAGTGGATCCTATTTGAGCAGGACTCACCCGCCTCTGGAGGGGCGAGAGGCTTCAACCGAGGTACCATGTATACCGAACAAGGGGTCCTAGTGGCTTCGGTCGCCCAGGAAGGGTTGATTAGAGACGTAGCAGGAGAAGGTGTGTTTGATTGGACTAAACAGGTGGGACAACCCGCTTCAGTTCGCTAACCAAGCGCGATTTCTCTTCCCGGTTCAAGAAACGTCCCAACTCAAGCTCCTCACCATGTGATTTGATCGATACATGGCAGGCGCTCCATGGATGGTTGGCAGGCTTAACCACAAATTGCGCCCAGAATCTGATGAATTGATGGGATTTTTCCGGTTTTTTTCGGCCTCGCTCCACCGTCACATGCTCCTCGGTGACCCGAATGACCTCCTGGCGTTGCGCACGTTTTAAGCAGTAATACATACAAGCGGTAAGCACCGAGAGCTCCAACAGGCTGTAAGGCAGAATGACCCACGCGCCCACGTAGACAAAAAAGCCGCCCATCAGTAGTGAGACAGCCAAAAGCGTGTACAAAAGGTAAAGGTTGTATCGCCAAGTCCACGATTGGTTCGGCCGCAGCACAATCGTCCCAGTGCGGTCATCGTTTATGAAACTTTCCACCATTGGCGTTAGCCTTCCTTCTTTAGCAGGGTGCGGAGACTCGTAATGAGGCGCTGATTTTCTTCGGGCATGCCAATCGTGATTCTCAATTTATCTTGTAGCCTTGGCTCGTTGAAAAAGCGAACGAGGACGCCGCTTGCTTTTAGTCCCTCAAATAGTTGTTCTGCGGTCCGCGACCCAGTGGGTACTGTCGCAAGCACGAAGTTTCCCTGTGAGGGGAGCACTTCAAATCCCATTGTCTTCAGCGTATCACTCAGGTTTTTACGCTCAGTGTTAATTTTGGCCCAGGTGCCAGCGGCGTAGGCTTGATCGGTAATTGCCGCGGCAGCCAGCGCCTGACTGATTGCGTCTAGGTTGTAACTATCTCGGGTCTTCGTGATCATTGGGTGAATGATGTTCTTGCAACCTATTCCATAACCAAATCTTAAGCCGGCCAATCCATATCCCTTGCTCAGAGTGCGCAGCAGCAAAACATTGGGGGCCTCAACCGCAAAGTGCGTGAGATCGTGAGTCGCATCTGACACAAAATCGACATACGCCTCATCGATGACAAGTAGCCCGTTGAATGTGGTGGCAATGGTTTTGATGAATGACTGGCTAACGAGGGTGCCTGAGGGGGCATGGGGGTTCACGATAAAAGCGACCTTACATCCTCGCTCATTTGCTTTCTCCGCAAAACGCTCATCGGGCAACCACTCGTCGTTTAACTCGATTTCCTCTAGCTGCCCATCTTGAATCGCTGTTAAGACGGGGTAGAGAGAATAAGCAGGCGACGCCACCGCTACTTTTTCCCCAGGGTCGACAAATGTAGTTAGCACCAGCCTGAGTAGTTCATCGCCACCTCTTGTCGCGATAATTTCTTCGGCGTTGACGCCATGATGGCGCGCCGCTGCCTCTCTAAATGCCAGCGCTGAAGGCGATGGGTATTTGCGAAGCGTTGCTGCGTCAAATTCAGCGAGGGATTGAAAAACAGTCGGCGAGGGCGGGTAGGGATTCTCATTAGTGTTGAGTTTGATAACGCTTTGATCGCTCGGTTGCTCTCCTGGCACATAGCCTTTCATTGCCCGAATATTCGGGCGTTCGAAGTTACCCTTCATCTTCGCTTGGTTCCTCGTAATCAATAGACACTATCTCTGCGGTTATTTTCCCGGCGGGACGCTGGATTTCGACTTCATCACTTAAGGATTTACCAATGATCGCTCTCGCGAGTGGTGTATTCATGCTTATCCATTGATTGTCCAAGTCGATCTCGTCTTCACCTACGATACGAATCGACAGCTCCTCGTCGCTATCTGTGCAAAGCGTAACGAAAGCGCCGAAAAAAACTCGGTCTCTGTCGGAAGGAATCCGGTCAACAACGGAAAGGTTCTCTAAACGCTTCTGAAGGTAGCGTATCCGGCGGTCTATTTCTCGTAATTGGCGTTTACCGTATTGATACTCTGCATTTTCAGACCGATCTCCCAGCGCGGCTGCTGCTCGGACTTGTTCAGTGACTAAAGGTCGTTTGTCCCGCCAGAGGTATGCAAGTTCCTCCCTTAGTTGGCGAGCCCCGCGAGGGGTGATGTAAATCTTCTTTTCCATTCTGTTACGTGTTTGGGTCAGGATTGTTCGAGGTTCAATAGTGAGGGCAACACTGTTCATGGCGCTCGGGGAGCTTTCTTTGCTCTTTTAGAACTGTTTGAGTTTTAAGCACTCTGGTCCAGAGAGTTAACAATCGCCTTTAACAGCAAGCTTTAACAAGCAACCGATTGGTCTATTGCGGTTTATCGAGGAAGTGCGTCTGCTACGGTCATCTTCGTCAAACGACGCGACGCAGGTCTTAGTGCCTGGCAAAGCAATATCCAATTCACTGTCCTCAGTTTCATGCTCTTGAAAATCGGGTGACCGGCATTATACAAGGTCCAAGAGAGTAGCAAGGTTACGAGACCCCGGAAGACTTAAGTATGAATCAAGAGAAATTTACGAAAAGTGTGCAGGCGTCATTGCTCAAAGCACAGTCGCTTGCAGTGAGTCGCAACCATACAGCCCTCAGCCCGATTCATGTGCTGCAGGCCATGCTGGATGAAAAGGAAACCGGCACGGCTCTCATTTTCTTAAATATGGGCGTCGACATGGCGCTCCTAAACAAGAAAATTGAGGACTATCTAATCGACTTGCCCCACCTGACAGAGCCAACTGGGGAGCTTGTGCCAACAAGGGAGTTGGTCAAGTGGCTTACCTTGGCCGAGCGCAAGGCTGAAACGCTAGAGGATCAATACGTCTCATCTGACTCGCTATTACTCACCGCATTTCAGGCCGATCCAGCGATCGCCGCCATACTTACTGAGTTAGGAGTCCAAGAAGGTGCGGTAGAGAGGGCTATTTTGCAGTCACGTGGTGGTGAGCAAGTGTCTGACCCAAACGCCGAAGCTCAACGCCAATCGCTCGAAAAGTATGCTGTCGATCTGACGGCGCTTGCGAGAGAGGGCAAGCTTGATCCCGTCATAGGCCGTGATGGAGAGATAAGGCGGACCGTACAGGTCCTACAAAGACGAACTAAAAATAACCCCGTGTTGATCGGTGCCCCTGGCGTCGGGAAGACAGCGATTATCGAGGGATTGGCTCAGCGAATTGTTAACGATGAGGTGCCAGAGGGTTTGAAGAGAAAGCGTGTGCTTTCGCTCGATCTTGGCGCGCTGCTCGCCGGAGCAAAGTATCGAGGTGAGTTCGAGGAACGGTTAAAGAGTGTGCTTACTGAAATCGAGCGGCAATCTGGCGATGTCATTTTATTTATTGATGAACTTCACACTTTGGTCGGGGCTGGGAAAACCGACGGAGCAATGGATGCCAGCAATATGCTGAAGCCGGCGCTGGCTCGAGGCTCGCTGCATTGCGTAGGTGCAACGACTCTCGATGAATACCGGCTGTATATCGAAAGCGATAAGGCCCTTGAGAGGCGCTTCCAGCGGGTTCTGGTTGAAGAACCAACAATAGAGGATTGCATTGCGATTCTTCGTGGGTTGAAGGAACGCTATGAAGTCCACCACGGCATTCAAATTTCGGACAGTGCACTGATTTCAGCGGCCACCTTATCTGATCGCTACATCCCTGATCGTCAGTTGCCTGATAAGGCGATTGATTTGATCGACGAAGCAGCAAGTAGCATTCGCATGGAGATCGATTCGAGGCCAGAGGCGCTCGAGCAACTTAACCGACGCCTTATTCAGCTCAAGATAGAGCGGGAGGCTATTCAAAGAGAGACCGATGACGCCTCAAGAGCACGACTTGCCACTCTCGAAGGGGAAATTGACCGAATATCGGCCGAGAGCGCCGAACTGGAAACTGTTTGGGAACGAGAAAAAGAAAGCCTCAGCGCAGTTCACGGTATTCAGGAGCAGATAGAGTCCCTTAAGGTTGAACTAGAGCAGGCTAGACGTGAAGGCGATTTGGCGAGAATGTCCGAAATTCAGTACGGCCGGCTTCCGTCGCTCAGTCAATCGCTCGAGGCCTTACAGGCCAACCAAGCAGTAGATCGAAATCTACTGCGTTATGAGGTGAGCGAGGACGAAATCGCAGAGATTATCTCAAAATGGACGCACATCCCGGTTAGCAAGATGCTAGGCGGAGAAAGAGACAAGTTATTGTCGCTTGAGGCAAGTCTGCACCAACGCGTCATCGGCCAGGATGAGGCGGTGAGTGCGGTTTGTCGTGCAGTGCTAAGGGCGCGAGCTGGCCTCTCAGATCCCAATCGACCCAATGGCTCCTTCTTGTTTCTCGGTCCCACGGGTGTTGGCAAAACGGAATTGTCGAAAGCACTTGCGCTAAATCTCTTCGATTCCGAGTCCGCGATGATCCGAATCGACATGTCTGAGTACATGGAAAAACACTCAGTGTCGAAATTGATTGGTGCTCCGCCAGGTTATGTCGGTCACGAAGAAGGTGGGCTGCTTACGGAGTTAGTCAGGCGAAAACCTTATGCAGTGATCCTGTTGGATGAAGTGGAGAAGGCCCATCCGGACGTGTTCAACTTATTGCTCCAAGTCCTTGATGATGGTCGGTTAACCGATAGCCATGGAAGGGTAGTCGATTTCAAAAATACTGTACTGATTATGACCTCCAATCTTGGGTCAGAACGAATTCTCGCTAGCCCAAGCAGTCGGTCTCATGAGGAGATGAAGCAAGAGGTCATGGAAGAAGTCCAGCGCCACTTCCGACCAGAATTTTTGAATCGTGTTGATGAGCTTGTGGTGTTCCATGCGCTAGATGAGACCCATATAGAGGGCGTGACTCACATACAAATCAACGCGCTGCTCGAAAGAATCCGGGGCCTAGGCATAAAAGCGACCGTCAGTGAGGCGTTGGTTTCGGCCATCGCACAGGAGGGATTTGACCCCTCTTTTGGTGCGAGGCCCATCAAAAGACTGATACAGAGAATGGTCGAAGATAAGCTTTCAATGGCCATCATCGAAGGCCAAGTCGAGGACGGCGACCATATCGAAATCACCCTTGGGGCAGATGGTGTAATTTTTTCGAAATAATACTGTACAAATATACACATCTAATGTACTGTACAAAAAAACAGTAATTGAGGTGTGCCATGGGCGTAGCCATCAAAACGGAATGTGTACGCGAAATTAACCGACTCAATCGGGTCGATCGAACGGTTCGATCGCTCCGGCAACCCAAAGAGCCGGGTAAAGATTTTAGTCGATTGGCTATGCAGGCCGCGCGACGTGTTAAGTCCTCGAAAAATAAAACAAAAACGACGAGATTGGTCTGTTCCCACCTCAAAAGTCTGCTGTTAGACGGGTTCGGAAGCGGCCCAAAAGCGGCGACTAAAAAACACACTAGACCGAGGCGAGCAGTGGTGCACCGAGTGTTGAGGCCTGATGCCTCGATCCAGCCAGTGTCACACGTGCGTCAAGCAATAGTGGATCCTCTTGAGCGTCAGATAGGCCTGCCCATCTAGGTTGGCCCAATCTCTTGCAGCGTCAATGGTCTGCAGTGCCAATGCTTTGCGGCACCAATGTGTCTGCAGTAGTTGCCTCGGTTTATTTGGTGTTGGAGATTACCGGAGAAGCTTGTGGGTAAGGTCAGGCTATCGCAACAAGCCATTGAAACAGGCCATTGCAATAAGCCATTAAAATAAGTCGTTGCGATAGCCCATTTTATCGAACTATCACGCTCTAGCTAGCAAGCAACTGGGAAGCGCTGGTCAGCTAGGCCGGCTCATCGCCTCAAAGCCCATTGAGTGCGCTCACTATGATCGGTTACTGGCGCGACCAAATCATTTTAGAATACGTCCGGCAGTAGTCTGAAGCGAGTGGCGAAATGGATGGTGTAGACACGGTTATTGTGGGCGCAGGCGCAGTCGGCCTTGCGGTCGCACGAGCGCTCTCCGAGTCTCGCGAATGTCTCGTGATCGACAGCGAAATGGCGATTGGTCAGGGCGTCAGCAGCCGCAACAGCGAGGTAATCCATGCTGGCATTTATTACCCCACCGCTAGCCTAAAAGCTGAACTGTGCGTTCGGGGTAAAGCGTTACTGTACGAATATTGTCAAAGCCGCGATATTCCTCACGAGCGATGTGGAAAGTTAATTGTAGCGACTCGCCCGGAGGAGGAAGCCGCTCTCCATGAGCTCGTATTAAAGGCCGCGGAAAATGGAGTACCCGACCTCAGCTTGCTGACGGGCCACGAGGCTCGCGCGCTCGAACCAGAGGTCAGTGCGAGCGCCGCAGTCCTCAGCCCCTCTACGGGTATCGTTTCAGCACATGACTATATGCTGTCGCTTGTAGCTGACATCGAGCGTAATGGAGGTCTCGTCAGTGTGGGAAGTCGACTGGTGCAGGCCGCTTCAACATCAGGGGGATACAACCTTGAGATTGAAGTTTTCGATGGGTCGCGATTCGAACTTAAGGCCTCGAACGTTGTTAACGCAGCTGGTCTGGGCTGTCAGGAAGTGGCTAGATCGCTTGCCGGGTTCCCTGACGAGCGAGTCCCCGACCGCTATCTGTGTCGCGGGCATTATTTTAGTCTACAAGGCGCGCAGCCCTTTAAACGGCTGATTTATCCTGTTCCGCCCGCCAGCGGTGCAGGGCTCGGCATTCACGCAACGATAGATTTAGCAGGCCAAGTTAAATTTGGCCCCGATACGGAGTATATCGAGCATGAGGATTACTCAGTATCTCTTGAATTAAAGAGCACTTTTGCCCAAGCGATCCAACGCTATTTCCCAGGTCTTGAGGCAGACCAGTTGATGCCAGCCTACGCGGGGATTCGGCCCAAAACGCAGGCGCCTGGCAGTGCGCCCACGGACTTTATTGTTCGCCACGAGGAACCCACTGGGTTCGCTGGGTGGGTCAATCTCTTCGGTATAGAATCGCCTGGACTCACGGCCTCTCTAGCGATTGGCGAGCGAGTGAAACAAATCCTGGATCACTAAATTGATTACTTTCAAGCCTATTTTGATGCTCTCATTGCAGAGCGCATATTGAGGTGCGCTTTACTAGAAACCACATCGCCTGAGCGTTCTCACAGATACTTAGTTGTAGATAGCTGATTGCAAATAGCTGGTTGTAGACAGACTATTGCAGGGGGTTCATTGTGGAGATGAATCTTTCCGAACAATCACGATCGGCATGGCTGTGTCAGCCCTAGCAACGGTCAAATCATTCCTTACCGCAGAGGCAGTTGGTGCAGGAAAGCGGTGATGGCCTTTCTGCAAATATGTTAAGGCTGATGATCAAGTGGTAACGTTTCCCAAGCGGAGCAGCGGCACCGGCCCTTTCGCCGGTAAGATGACGATCGAGCGTTTCAGGGGTTACTTACATACCGTGCACTCACATCACCACCATGACCACTCACTCCCAGCCTTAGGTGCGCTCAACCGCGCGTTTGCCATCGCGATCATCATCAACTTGGTGTTCACCATTCTAGAATTCGGGGTCGCGGTGTGGATCGACTCTGTCAGCCTTTTTGCCGATGCCACCCATAATTTGAGTGATATCTTGGCATTGCTGCTCGCCTGGGGTGCGGCCTACGTAACGGTCAAGCCACGAACCCAACAGTTTAGCTATGGTTATGGCAAATCGAGTATTTTCGCGGCATTGGTCAACGCACTTTTACTGGTCATCATGGCGGTATTCATTGGTGTTGAGGCGTTTGACCGATTGTTTAGTCCGAAAGAGGGGCTTCCTCACGTTGTGGTGATTGCGGCGCTTTGCGGTGTGCTAGTGAACGGTGGCACGGCTTGGCTGTTCCTAAAGGAAAGTCATCATGATTTGAATATCAAAGCAGCCTTTTTGCATCTCGCTTTAGATGCATTGTTGTCCTTTGGCGTCGTTGCGGCGGGAGCAGTCATGATCGTTACTGACGTGCTTTGGCCAGATCCCGTGATGGGACTTGTCATTGCCGCTGTGATTATTGCGATGACCTGGCGGCTATTAGTCGATGCATTTCAACTGATGCTCGACGCGGTACCAAAAAACGTAAGTTTGGAGAGCGTGGAATCCTATTTGAGTGATTTGCCAGGGGTTACAGCGGTCCACGATCTTCATGTTTGGGCACTTTCGACCAAAGAAACCTGTTTGACGGCACACCTCGTTATGCCTGAGCATACTTTGCTTGATGAACCCGACGGGTATCGCCGAGTGAGTGAGGCATTAAACGAGAAATTTCAGATTTCTCATGTCACGCTTCAGGTCGAACGCTCTCCTGATTGCGAAACTCAAAATTGCGAAACAATAAACCATGCTTGATAACGCTTTAATTGATCACCTCATAGCCGACTTAGACGCTAGGCCCACCGAGAAGACAATTTTCGAACACCCCTCGGCGGTGGATGCTCTGCCTACACCAGCACTTTTGCTGGATTTACCTCAACTGAGAAAGAACCAGCAAAGAATGGTGGAGGCAACGACCAACGCTGATTTGCAACTGCGCAGTCACGCGAAGATGCACAAGTGTCCCCAAGTCGCGTTATTTCAACTCAATCACGGTAGTAGTGGGATTTGTTGCGCAAAAGTCAGCGAAGCCCACGTCATGCAGCGAGCCGGCATTGAGAACATTTTGATTACCTCGCCCGTCCAAAACCTATCCAGCCTCAAGCACCTGGCCATGTTAGCGGCATCGAATCCCAGTCTTAATGTCGTTATTGATGATGAAGCTGGCGCGTACCGCTTGAATGAGTTGCTAGCCGATCTCGGAACGAGCATTGGCGTGTTCATCGATATCGATCCAGGGCTCGGTCGGACAGGTATCGCGGCGGATGAGCGCCTGCTGTCTTTGCTCGACGTCATTATGACCGATTGCGATAGGCTGATGTTTAAGGGGTTACAGGTCTATGCCGGTCACTGCATGCACATCGCCGACTACACGAAAAGAAAAGATCGATACAGCCGCGCGATGGCTCACGGACAGACCGCCAAGCAGCTGATAGAGGATAAGGGCGTTAGCGTGCCAGTGGTGTCTGGTGGTGGCACAGGCTCGTTCGATTTAGAGTCAGATATAGGACTGCTCACCGAGTTGCAGGCTGGCTCTTATGCCTTCATGGACATTGAATATCGAGACATTGCGTCAGAGACAAGTAACCAGTTTGATTGGTTTGGCGTTGCATTAACGCTACTTGTTACCGCAATTAGTCAGCCTTCGCAGCGTTCGATTACCGTTGACGCGGGCTTTAAGTCGCTAGCCTCGGACAAAATGGTGCCAGAGTTCTTGGATCTATATGGCGTTCAATATCACTGGGGGGGAGATGAGCACGGCATCGTTTCCTTGAACAATCCATCCAGAGGTATCCAGTTAGGAGAGACTCTGGAGCTCGTTACACCGCATTGTGATCCGACGGTCAACCTGCACGATTATTACTTCGTGAAAGAGCAGGAGGTGATAGAGCTTTGGCCGATTAGTGCGCGAGGGTGCAGCCGATGAACAGCCCACCTTTTTTTGAAGACTTCAAGAGGGGCCAAGACCTTTCCCAAGTCCCTGCAGTGACCATTACAGAGGGCATGACTGCGCTGTATCAGGGAATGTTCGGTGATCGGAGCCGTGTTTATCTGGATCAGCGTTTGAGTGAGCGCTATACCGGTTCTGATCGGATGCTGGTGAATCCGCTCCTTGTAGGACACATCGCCATTGGTCAGTCCACCATACCGTCACAACGAGTGCTGGGGAATCTTTTCTACGAGGGGCTCATGTCGATGCAACCCGTGCATGTGGGGGACACGTTGTCGACCACTACGCGAGTGGTAGGGCTCAAGCAAAATAAACAAAAGCCAGGACGGGCTGCGACGGGCATGGTCGTTCTTGAAATATCGGTTGTCAATCAGACGAACGATCCTGTCCTTCATTTTTGGCGCTGCCCGATGATCCCCTGCGAGGATCCCAATGCAGAGACTGGCCATGATGACGACTTGTCTGAAGAGACCCGCGAATTGAGCAAAGAGACGATCATCGACGCTGCTAGATTCTGGGATCAGCCTCACTTTCGAGACTTGGCAAATTACGAGGTTGCCTCCCAAGCGGTTGGCCAACTTATTGAGCTCGAGGCGAGAGATACCGTGACGCTAGCACCGGAGCTCGTGCGAATGACCCTCAACATGGCGATGACGCACACGGATGCCACGCGTAGCGTTTACGGGAAACGGTTGGTGTATGGGGGGCATACGATCTCGATAGCGGGCTCTCAGTTGGCGAGGGCGGTGCCAAATCTCGTGACAATTTTGGCATGGGAGAAGTGTGACCATGTTGGGCCGGTGTTTGAGGAGGATATTCTCGAGAGCCGCGTGCAGATTCTGGAGAGGGTTCCTTTAGCTCACGGAGATCTCGCCCGCCTTCAACTTGAAACCTTTGCTATGAGAGGCCCTGAGGCACCCGAGAGCACTCAAGAGGGGAAGGTGCTGGATTGGGAGTTGTGGGCGTACCTTGCAGCGGCGAAATCTGAATAACCTCTAGCCAACGAAGCGCTAGTGACTTAATTGAGCGCCATTTGCGCTAATACTGATCGACCAACAGCTATTTAATCAAGGTTTACTCAAGGCTAATTGAATTAGGGTTAGGGGGAACAGATGGCAGAAGCTGGCCAGGCTACCGGCATTTTGAGTGGGCTCAGTGTTGTTGAAGGTAGCGCCTTCGTAGCTGCACCACTCGGTGGAATGACGCTCGCCCAGCTCGGAGCCGACGTCATTCGTTTTGACCCAATTGGCGGGGGCCTCGATTATCAGCGATGGCCCGTCACTCAAGACGGCGCGAGTCTATTTTGGGATGGATTAAACAAAGGCAAACGTTCGATTCAGATTGATATCAGGCGCCCGGAGGCTCAAGAGCTTTTGTCAGCGCTCATTACTCGACCAGGCGAAGATGAGGGAGTGTTCCTCACCAATTTCCCAGCATCGGGCTGGCTTTCTTACGAGAGGCTAAAGGAGCGGCGCAATGACCTCATTTACGTCAATATTTTAGGCGACCGAAACGGAGGATCAGCGGTGGATTACACCGTCAACTGCGCGGTCGGATTCGCCGACATAACCGGCCCAGAAGGTCATGCTGAGCCAGTCAACGCGCTGCTTCCAGCGTGGGACAATATCACCGGACAGATGGCGGCAACGGCAGTTTTAGCGGCCGAGCGGCATCGGTCCAGAATGGGTGAGGGTCAACTAATAACACTTGCTTTAAAAGATGTGGCGCTCGCAACCGCTGGGCACCTAGGAAATCTGGCGGAAGTCGAGATTAACGGTTCAGATCGGCAAAAAGCGGGGAATTTCCTCTACGGCGCGTTTGGCAAAGACTTCTTAACAATAGATGGTCGGCGGGTAATGATCGTTGGCCTGACGCCGAAGCAGTGGCGCGCACTGATAACGGTTACAGGCAGCTCCGACGAAATGGATGGAATTGCTGCCAGAGCTAACCTTGACCTTTCTGACGAGGGTGCAAGGTTTACCGCCCGCCACGAGATTGCCAGCGTTCTTGCTCCATGGTTCGAAGCTCGGTCATATCACCAAGTTGCCGAACTACTCACTAAGGCTGGCGTGTGCTTTGGTCCCTATCAATCTTTTCGGCAGTTGTTGTCTGAAGATGTGGATTGCTCGACAGATAACCCACTGTTTGAGCAGGTTACCCATCCAGCGACTGGCACCTATTTGACGCCTTCAAGCCCCATTCGGTTTGGCTTGAGCGATAACTTGAAATCGCTTCCAGCCCCAAAACTTGGCGAGCACACTGACCAAATCCTCGCTGAGGTGCTAGGGCTATCGTCACCAGAAATAGGTCGTCTACATGACGAGGGCATAGTTCGCCAATCCAGTTAAAGCACCATAAAGGGGCGAATTTGGATCTGTTTTAGCGTCGCGTTCATCAATGACCGCAGCGCTGTTCTAAGTGCTTTTGTGGTGAAGGTGGCCGCTTGGGCCAAAATGTTCATGTAAACTGGCCCGGAGCAGTATGATTCAAATCGGGAGCGTTGGCGAAACAGCCAGAGGAAACACAGGGCGGTGACACAGGAATGATCGAATACCTAATGGCGGGTGGCGGATTAATGATCCCTATCGTGCTTTGCTCGGTTGTGGCGGCAGGCATCACCTTGGAACGACTGTGGAGTCTGCGCCCCCAAGAGGTGAATCCCCGGTCTCGATTGGCGGCGATGCAACAGAGAGTTGACCTTGGGGACGTTACCGATGATTGGCTCGATGAGCTTCTTGTCAGATCACCGCTTGAGCGCCTTAGTGCTCAGGTCCTACAGGTTAGATGCGGTGGCAAATCAGCCATGCAGGACTTACTCTTTGTCGAAGTCAAGCAAGTTGCTCACGAGCTTGAGCGTTACTTATCCACGCTAGGATCAATGGCGGCAATCACGCCATTGCTCGGTCTTCTTGGAACAGTCATCGGGATGATCAAAGTATTTAGCGCCATTCAGGCAGCTGGGTTGGGGGAGGCCTCGCTGCTTGCGGGCGGTATATCCGAAGCGCTCGTGACAACAGCCGCGGGACTAAGTGTCGCAATCCCAGCCCTCTTTATGCATCGATTCCTTTCAAGACGGGTTGATGAGCTTCTGATTGATATGGAGCATCATGTATCTGGGTTGATCGATCGTTGCGAAGCACAGTCTTTGCAGGCGAAGTAGGTCTTAGCCGTAATGCATCGGGCAAGAAGGCGAACTGCAGAGGTTGAGGTCAACCTAACTCCACTTATCGATGTCGTATTTTTATTGTTGATTTTCTTTATGATTTCAACTCAGTTCAAAGCTGCAGCTGAACTTGACCTGGATCTACCGACAGCCTCGGCAGCGCAATCAACGGGAGACACTCAATCAGTGCTCGTGACTGTGACAAAGACAGGCCAATATGCAGTAGACCAAGTGAGACTTCCAACGTCGACAGAGGCTTCACTGACGGCCGCTTTGCAAAGGTCGGCGGATATTGGAACTAAGGGAGTCCGTCTTGAGGCAGATGCCGATGCCTCGCATCAATCCGTTGTGACTGTGTTATCGGTATTATCAAAACTGAATGTTGAGCAAGTAGCGATTGTCTCGCTGCCGGAGTCTGATCCAAATGACGACGAGTAACGTTTATCGGCGTCTGCTCGGCTACACCCCTTGGGCAGCTTTTTTCCTGAGTTTATTCGGCTTCTTACTCTATTCGGTAGCAAATGTGAGCGTTGTTCAGCTGGTCGCCTACCTGGTGGACTCGCTACAAGGCAGCGTCGCGGAGCTCGACTCACTGAAGGAGTGGATTGGCTTAGCGCTCGGGACAGCACCGCCTTCAGATCAAGCCTTAGTCCCGGCTGCCATCATCGCGATTGTGCTAATCCGTGGATTCGGTACGTTTCTTGGCACCTATTACATCGCCTTCGCCGCCAATCAAATGATTTTTAAGCTGCGAGTCGAGGTATTCGATCGGTTCTTGGCGTTACCTAGTACCTACTACGACCAGAATAGTTCTGGTCACCTCGTTGCAAAATTGACATATCACGTCACGCAGGTCACTGGTGCTGCGACAGATGCCGTCAAAATACTGTTTCGCGAGGGACTCACTGTTGTGGGTTATCTTGGTTATCTTTTCTATCTCAACTGGCGCTTGACCCTTTTATTTCTGATTGCTGCACCGCTCATAGGGCTTTTGGCAAGGGTGGCCGGTCGCCGCTTCAGGAAAATTAGCGAGCGAATTCAGGATTCTATGGGTGATGTCACTCAGGTCGCGACAGAAGCGATTCAAGGATACCGAGAAGTCAGAACGTTCGGCGGCGAAGCCTACGAGCAAGACCGCTTCCATGCGGTGAGTGAGCGAAATCGGCGCCAGTCCATGAAAATGGTAATGACTTCAGCGGTAGCAACCCCTGTTATTCAGTTGCTGGTTTCCCTTGTGCTAGCCATGCTCGTTTGGATGCTGCTGGAGCCGGCTATCCGCGCAGATATGTCGACAGGAGATGTGGTCGCGTTCATCACCACCGGGGGGTTGCTCGCCAAACCGATTAGGCAGCTGACCGAGGTCATCGCCATTGTTCAGCGCGGGATTGCGGCCGCCGCTGACTTATTCGATGTGTTAGATCAGCCCACAGAGTTAGATGAGGGAACAACACGCCTCGATGAGGTAAACGGCCATATCCGCTTCGACAACGTGACGTTTCAGTACGAGGGCGCCGATTCGCCCGTTTTGGAATCCTTAAATTTTGAGATACAGGCGGGAGAGACGATCGCCCTTGTCGGGCCTTCGGGCGGCGGCAAGACGACGCTTGCGTCGCTCATTGCTCGGTTCTACGAGCCCAGTTCAGGGGATATTTATTTAGATCACATTCCATTGCGCGAGATTGAGCGGGCTAACTTGCGGAACCACTTAGCCGTTGTTAGTCAATCCGTCACGTTGTTTAACGATTCCATCGCAAGAAATATTGCGTACGGGGGATTGTCTGGGGCGAGTGCTGACGCTATTCGTGAGGCGGCCCGTGATGCCCAAGCGCTCGAATTTATCGAAGCATTACCCGACGGCTTTGAGACGCTAGTGGGGGATAACGGGGTGCTGTTATCCGGGGGGCAGAGACAACGATTGGCGATTGCCAGAGCGTTATTGAAAGATGCCCCGCTTTTGATCCTGGATGAGGCCACTTCTGCCCTCGACACTGAATCTGAGCGAGCCTTTCAGTCGGCCCTCGAGAGTCTCATCGTTGGCAGGACCACCGTGATCATCGCCCATCGGCTTAGCACCGTCGAAAAAGCTGACCGAATCTTTGTGCTGGTCGATGGTCAGATCGTCGAAGAAGGAACCCATGCCGAACTGCTTGAGAAGGGTGCTCACTATTCACGCTATTTCGATCAGCAGGCTGACGAGACACTCGGCACTAATGAGTCCTCTGAGTCCGAGGCTGAACCTATTGAACCATCAGTCCGACCAGCCTCCAAATCGCTCGAGCGCTGGGTCACCGAGGGTTGGTATGCAGACAGGCAATGGACGCATTGGCTATTGCCCTTTAGCTGGGTTTTTCGTGGCATCACCTCCTTACGCAGGTTTTGGCTTCGAAAGTGGTCGTATCAGCCCTCGGTTCCCGTTATCGTTGTGGGCAATTTAACGGTAGGCGGGACTGGGAAAACGCCCGTTGTTGCGGCGTTGGTTAATCGCTTGAGAGCGCGCGGAAAACGGCCAGGCATCGTTTCAAGAGGCCACCTTGGCTCGAAAAACAGGGCTGCGTGCCTGGTTAACGCGCAAGCAACAGCCAGCGAGGTTGGAGACGAAGTGGTGATGCTCAAACGTCAGCTAGACGTTCCCATCGCCATTGGTAGGGATAGAGCGGAGGCCGTGCAGTTCCTGGAGGCGGACAACTTGTGCGATGTTATTGTTTCCGATGATGGCCTGCAGCGATACGACCTTGGACGACAATACGAAATCGCAGTGATTGACGGGCAAAGGCGGTTTGGTAATGGGCAGCTGCTACCTGCCGGTCCATTAAGGGAAGCCTCGGGCAGGTTAGATACGGTGGATAGCGTGCTGGTTAACACCACGCAAGGTGAAGATCCAGTTTCCGCCGTGCATACAGATCAGATTCACTTCTCACTCAAACCTACCGCATTGTTTGAATCGGTTTCCAAGACTCAGATTCCCTTGGCCAACTTGGATGGCCGAACAGTGCGCGCGGTGTCAGCGATTGGGAATCCAGACAGGTTCCGAGCAACACTGGAGGCATTAGGCGCGAACGTCTTATCTCATGACCTAGATGATCACCAGTCGTTCATGGAAGGCGATCTAACGTTTGCGGATGATTTGCCGATTGTTATCACTGAAAAGGATTTTGCTCGGCTGGATCTAACCATGGTGACCCGATTAAAAGTGGTGCCATGGGTGCTATGCGTTGAGGCAGACTTTCCTGAGAAGCTGATAGACAATATTTTGGCTCAATTAGAAAATGGGTAAGGGCCCCCAATGCTAACCGGCTCTGGTGACCGGGCATCGACATGATCCGGGTAGGCATTTTCACTAAACAAGGACTTTCTTATGGCGTTAGATTCAAAGCTGTTGGCGCTACTGGTTTGCCCGCTTTGCAAAGGCGAACTGAATTATGACCGCGTCGCGAACGAGCTCGTTTGCGAGTTTGATCAACTCGCCTATCCTGTTCGCGATGACATACCCGTCATGCTGCCGGAAGAGGCGCGGGCATTGTCGGAGCAAGTGGAAGTCGTTCCGGGCGACGAGTAACTGATGGCTTTCATCGCTCTTATCCCGGCTCGGATGGCGAGCTCGAGGCTCCCAGGCAAGCCGCTCGTTGATGTTGGTGGTAAGCCGATGATTCAACATGTTTACGAGCGAGCGGTGCAATCAAAGGCGGATGAGGTACTGATCGTGACCGATGCCGCCGAGATCCAGGATGCCGCTACTGGCTTTGGCGCGAGTACGGTGATGACGTCTGTCGAGCATTCGTCGGGTACGTCACGGCTCGCTGAGGCGGCGAGCATTCTCGGATTGCCTGATGATCAGATCGTCGTCAACGTTCAAGGGGATGAGCCGCTGATTCCGCCGGCCGCCATAGATCAATTAGCAGAAGCCTTAACAGCTTCCACCGCAGATATGGCAACCCTTGCGTCGCCTCTTATTAATTACGATGACATGCTCAACGCCAATGTCGTGAAAGTTGTGACTGATGCACGCTCGGAGGCCCTTTATTTCAGCAGGGCCGCGATTCCCTTTAATCGAGACGAAAGTCAAACAGGACTCGTAAGCTCGATGCAGCATATCGGTCTCTATGCCTACCGCACCCAATTCCTAAACGCATATCAAACGTGGGATGAGACAGTACTTGAGAAGATAGAGCAGCTGGAGCAGCTACGGGCGTTGTATTACGGGGCCAGAATTTTGGTTTCTGTCATGCAAGATCACCACTCTCCTGGGGTCGACACGATAGAGGACCTCGAAAAGGTTAGGGAGCTAATAGGCTGTTATGATTGACGTTCAGATTTATATCAAAACCAGTTGCGAAACTTGTCTATTGATTTCCGAACTCTTGGTCGAGTTATTCGCACGAGAGGGCGTTGAAATTATCAATCAGGAAGCAACCCCAATCCCCGGGCTGGAAGACGCATTCCTCGATGCTGACCTTGAGCGATCTTTTAAATCGAAGATCGAGGCGGTACCCACCGTCATCTTGAACCCTGACAAAGCAAATGAAGTGCGCTTGCAAGGATGGGTCAGGCACGAGTGGGTAGAGGTCTTTGGCGAATTTGCCCACGAGCATCTACCTACTTTCAAACCCGGTTGCGCTTCCAAGACCCTCGATCCCGGGCGATTTGAACAGCTACAGGCTACGTTTGAGCCTGAGCGTATCCAGTCTAGGCAACTGACGTTCACTGACGTTGATGACATCGAGATCGGTTACGACCGAGGGTGGTCTGATGGATTGCCTGTGGTTCCGCCTACAGCCGCTCGTGTGCATAGAATGTTGTCAGGAACTAGTAGACAACCGGACGAAATTATCGGCTCTGTACCTCCCGATTACGGTATTTGTACCGTTGAGAAAATTGCTGTGAATGCCGTGCTTGCGGGATGCTTACCAGAATACCTGCCCGTCGTGATTGCAGCAGTTGAGGCAGCGTTGGAGGAGCCTTTTTGCATGCATGGCTTGCTGGCGACCACTTATTTCTCTGGGCCCATGGTGGTCGTCAATGGCCCATATAGCAGAGCTATCGGAATGAACTGCGGGGGCAATGCGCTCGGACAGGGGAACAGAGCAAATGCAACCATCGGTAGAGCGTTGCAGCTTGTTATTCGAAACGTGGGTGGCGGAAAACCGGGCGGTGTCGATCGATCTGCCTTAGGCAATCCGGGTAAGTACACGTTTTGTTTCTCGGAAGATGAGTTGAACAGCAGCTGGGATTCGCTCTCTGTCGAGCGAGGCTATTCACCCGACGCCTCGACGGTAACCTTATTTGCAGCCGATGGCGTGCAAGGCATCGTTGACCAGAAGTCACGTGGTCCAGAGTCTTTAGCACGATCGTTTGCGGCAGCGCTTCGAGTGGTTGGGCACCCCAAGTTCGTGCGGGCATCTGATGCGTTTTTGGTCGTCTCGCCCGAGCATGAGCGGGTGTTTAGAGACGCTGGGTGGAGCAAACAAGCGCTTATTGAGCGACTCACTGGTCTGCTCACAATTCGCGGTAGTGAGTTGATCAGAGGCGCAGGGGGTATGGAAGAGGGGCTTGACCCGAAGCTAAAGGATCACTCATTCACTAAATTTAGAGAGGGTGGTCTCTTTGTCGTGCGGGCTGGCGGCGAAGCTGGACTTTTTTCGGCCATCATCGCTGGTTGGGGCGCGAGCGGGGAGATAGGCAGCGTGCCGGTAACCAGAGAGATTCGTCTCTAGATTTTCTATGTTAAGTACTGAACGTTTCTAGTGTTGAGCGTGGTTTTCACGGTACACTTTTAATAATAGCGTTCCAGCAATGGCATTGAATGTGAGGTCCAACTATGGAATTGATTGATCCGACATCAGAACTGGCGCCAGAGACGCGCCAACCGCTACCGAGGTTGGTCGCATCGAATACCGATGTAACCATAGGATTACTTGATATATCAAAACCCAAGGGCGATGTGTTCCTCAATCGGGTTGAGGACTTATTGCAGCAAAGAGGGATCAAAACCCGTCGGTTCAAGAAGCCGACGTTTACGCGTGTTGCTCCCGATGCATTAAGACAGGAAATTGCTCAGAGCTGCGACGCGGTAGTTGAAGCGCTAGCCGACTGAGGTTCCTGCACGTCGTGCAGTTTGCATGACATATTAGATATTGAAAGAAGAGGAACGCCTGGAGCGTTTATCGCGTCAGAGGCATTTGTAGATGCATCAAGGCACCAAGGTGACGCCCTAGGCTACCATCCCAAACAGCTGTTCGTGCCGCACCCGATACAGGATCGAACATCTGAAGAAATTGAACGATTAGCTGAGGATGCCTTCGATGAGATCATGGCGATGGTGTTCTCTGCGGAGCATGACGACTAAGCGCGTTCGACGACCGCCGCACGCCATACTTGACGAGGGCTGCCACTAACTAAGCGGCAACACGATTTCGTTAAACGCGATGTCCCCGCGTGAAGCGGGGCTAACTATGCTTTATCGGTACGCAGCGACCCCACTACTGCTTTTGCTTCGAGCCTGCAACTCAGAGGATCAAACATTTGATTCCCAGTTCTTTAGTTACAAGGATAGTCATCGTAGCTTTATTATTGCTGACGGCCATCACCAGCATACTCTCTTACGTGCTGGTGAGTGAGGATTTTGCCGAAGAGCAGGCCAATCTTGATGCCGGAATTGAACTTATTATTGAGCGATTTGTTCCAATAGCCACCAGAGCCACTTATCAGTTAGATGTACAACTAGCCGAGCAGGTCGTTGAGAGCATTCTCAGTGCTGAGTACGTGATCGCGGCAAAGATTACTGATGATTTAGGCCAGGCGCTTGCAACACATATCCGCTATCTCGAAATAGCCCCCAACCCTGTGTTAGCAGCGGTTCTGGAGCCGCACGAGCAAACGTTACGGCTGCCTTTAGTTCGTGAAGATCCGTTCGAGGCAGGGCGGTTTAAGCAGTATGGGACCCTGGAAATAGTCATCAGTAGGCTGGTCGCTTTAAGTAGTTATGCCGAGGAAGAGATTGCTTTCCAGATGCAAATTGTCGCTGTCATGCTCATATTTGCCGTCACCATGGTTGCAGCGCTTTACTTTTTGCTATCGCGTCCGCTAAGGCAGATCGTGAATCAATTATCCGAGTTAGAGTCTCGGCGGACGCTTCCGCTCAACCCCAAGGCGTATGGCTCCGAATTGAACACACTCGTTTCAGCAATCAATGAGAGTGTGATTGAAATTGATCGCCAGAATGTCGAGCTAGAAGCTGTCCGGGCGCGCACGACGCAAATACTCGAGGAAGCCGGCGATGCATGCTTCCTGTTTGATGCGGAATCAGCAAAGGTGTCCTATGCCAATCGTCAAGCTGCTGATTTGCTCGCAATGACTAACGCTGAGCTGATCGGGAAGGCCGCGTTCGACATTATTGATGGATTAACTGAGAAAGAATGGCGTTTGCGAGTTGAATTTGTTGGCCAACTACCCACGCATTTGAGAGAGGCAATGCTCGTCAAAGCAACCGGCGACAGGGTCCCCGTCGAAAACAATACAACATTGATAGAAGTTGACGGTAGATCCTCTCTTCTTGTCTTTGCCAGAGATATCGCCAGCAGGAAGCGTCTAGAGCGAGATTTTGCTCATGCACAACGTCTCGGTGCGCTAGGTGAGCTCACGGGCGGCGTCGCCCACGACTTCAATAATGCGCTTCAAGTGTTACGGGGGAGTTTTGAAGTACTCCGAAAGGATCAAGGCGAAGGAAGCGATACTGATGCCTATAGAGCGGCCGAATCTGCACTCGAGCAATCAAGTAGTCTCGTTAGACAATTATTGGCGTTTTCGCGCAAGCAAGTGCTTGAAAAAAGAAGAGTGAATCTCGTTGCAGAGATCGTTCGAGCAACGCCTCTTTTTCAGCAGGCTGCCGGCCATCACCAGTTGGCAACCGAGTTCATCGATCGAGAAGTTTGGCTAGATGTTGATATCAATGCACTTAATACGGCGATTATGAACTTGTTGGTAAACGCCAAACACGCGATGGAAACACCTGGCCAAATTCGATTGGCGCTAGAGCTGACACGAGACGGGGATTCACGAAAACACCTGCTAACCGATGAGCAGCGAGAGAGCTTTCTCGCTCGTTTGGTCGTTCAAGATGAAGGTAGTGGCATTGCAGCAGAGGACCTTGATCGGATTTTCGAACCTTATTTCACAACCAAAGAAGCAGGAAAGGGCACGGGTTTAGGGCTTTCCATGGTGTACGGATTTATGACCCAAATTGGAGGAAAGATTCACGTTGAAAGTGAAGCGGGAAAAGGAACACAGTTTTTCTTGTATTTTCCTGGCGTTGAAATCAGTGAGATGAAAGCGGATACAACAAGTAGTGAGGAAACGATTAAGGAGTCCGTTAACCCAAGTAGTCCTCGCGATAGAGCTGCCATCACCCTGGGTACGGAGGCGCTCCGCTCAGTCTTGTTGGTTGATGATAACGACGACGTGCGGTTTATTTCTAAGGTCTACCTCGAAAGCGCCGGTTTTACGGTCGTTGAGTGCGGCAACGGCGCAGACGCACTCGATCTTCTTGCCGATGAACACAATGAATTCGTCTTACTCATTACCGACATGATCATGCCGGGCGAAGTGACCGGTCGAGTACTCATTGAACAAGTGCGCCGCTTGCGCCCATCTCTCCCGGTTGGCGTGGTGAGCGGCTATTCTAATGAGTTGCTCGCCATGAGTGATTCAGGTAACCCAATCGACCTGCTGCACAAACCCTTTTCGAAGCAACAAATGGTCGATTTCGCCTAATCGATGCTGAAAGCGGCTCGATAAAATTGTGAAGCATACTTTTAATTTCGTGCAATTGGCCTTAGCAATCCTGTTGTTGGCTGTATCTCGGCAGGCTACATCCGAGCCCTATGTCATTGCCTATAATCACGATTGGGCGCCTTTTAGTTACGTCGATAGCGAAGGTAATGTCCAAGGTATTCTGCCAAGACTCATGGAGGAGTTGTCCCGAGAAAGTAGTATCGCCGAGCTTAAAGCCGTTGGTTTACCTTGGGACAGAGTGAGTCACGCAGTGAGACATGGAGAGGCCTCAGCGTTTATCACCTTCGCTAGTCGCGAGCGGCTAGGATTCTCAGAGGCAATTGGACCGACCATTTATGAGCTGGGTCAAAATCCGGTGGTGCGATCTGAAGCATCAGTCGACCAAGCGTCGATATTTCAAGTGGAAGGGTTGCGCTATTGCCAGATGGTAGGGGACGACTGGAGCACCGCTTTTTATGAGGCGCTGGGCATTCAATCTTTTGCAGCTCGGGATTCAAGAGCCTGCCTCAACCTTATTCACCGTGGTCGCGCCGACGTATTCCTTCATCCAGTCCCGATTATCACTATCCGGATGACGCAAATGAACCTCAAAGGCGCGCTTAGGCAATTCGATCAGCCAGCCGCGACCATGCCGTTTCATTTGTTATGGCGTAAAGATGTCCCTGAACGCGAACTACAGACAGCGAGGTTGTTAGGGCGGGCGCTCAGTCAGTTAAGGCAGGAAAAACGCTGGATGCCTACGATTACTCGGATCGAGCAGGAGGCGGTGACTCAATGCCTTGGAGCGAATAAGGCCATTTGCTAGGGATAAGATTTGGCGCGAGGGCAATCCCCCTCACGCCAGCTTCAAGTGCCTTTATTTTGGCGCCATTCTTATACCACTATCGAGGCGGATCACTTCGCCGTTAATGTAACCGCACTCAACGATGTAGGCGGCCGTTTGCGCGAACTCAGAGGGGTTCCCTAGGCGCTTGGGAAACTGAGTCATATCAATGAGCGGCTCTCGTACCTGAGGCGGAGCGAATTGCATCATCGGCGTTTCAAAAATTCCTGGTGCGATCGTTGCGATCCGAATGCCAGTACGGGCAAGGTCGCGGGCGATGGGTAACGTCATTCCAGCCACGCCGCCCTTACTTGCGCTGTAAGCCGCTTGGCCGATTTGACCGTCAAATGCAGCAACGGAGGCAACATTAACGATGACGCCTCGCTCACCATCTTCTGTCATTGGGTCGTTTTTCTGCATGGCATCTGCACAAAGTCGTAGGCAGTTAAAGGTTCCGATTAAGTTGACACGAATGACAAATTCAAATGTCTTGAGCGGCATGGGACCATCTTTCCCGATCGTTCTTGCGGCGGCACCGATCCCTGCACTGTTGACGTTGACATGGATCGCGCCAAATTCGCTGAGGCCTTTCTCAATGGCAGCTGTCACAGAAGCTTCATCCGCGACGTCGCCTGCTGCATAGGTTGCCGATGAGCCGATTTCCTTCGCAGCTTTCTCTGCATTTTCCTCATTTAGGTCGAACAAAACGACTTTTGCACCTGCCTGAACGAAACGTTCGGCAGTTGCTCGCCCGAGTCCTGAAGCGCCACCAGTAATAAATGCGACTTTGTCTTTTAGCTCCATGTTTAATCCCCACAAAAAAGAGCGCTGAGTATACACGCAACGTAATGCCGAAGTGTTCTCTTAATCAATCTCCGCCTTTGGTCTGGATCACGATCAGACTTACGCTAGACTGCACCCATGGCCCTCGATACTGCTCCAACCATTCGCAATACCTTTGGCTTGCCTGTCCGAAGTCAAGCGCTTCACGAAGTAGATTTTTCGGCAGATCTTCCGAGAACAATACGCGACATTCAACGCCGAAAACTGAATTGGCGCGTGATTGGCGATGCGAGTAACGCAATCTTGCCACCGTTTTTCCCTGTCGTTGTCTTGCGGGATACGAACACCAGTATTGAGATTGACGGGAACTATGTCAGAGCGGCTGCCGGTTGCTCATGGGATGAACTAGTTTCTTTCACGATTTCGAACGGACGCTATGGTCTTGAAAACCTCTCAGGCATACCCGGCCGCGTTGGCGCGGCGCCCATTCAAAATATTGGTGCCTATGGTGCTCAACTGGCTGATACCTTGGTTGAGCTGACTGTGTTTGATGGGTTGAAGCAGCGCTATGAAACGGTGGATATCAGCGAGTTAGAGCTTGGGTATCGAACGAGTCGATTCAAGAAGAGCGGTGAAAGTCACCTCGTCATCGTCGATGTATTGCTGAAGCTTTCTGATCAATTCGTTCCTAATATTGCCTATCATGGTGTTGCCCAGTCGATCGGCGTCGATCCGGCATCCGGTTCCAATGTGACAGCGAGTGAGGTGCGCAGTGCTGTGTTGAAATTACGCGCACATAAACTGCCGAATCCGGAGAGGGCTGGTAACGTAGGGAGCTTTTTCCAGAACCCTCTAGTATCGGATGCTGAGGCGGGGCGATTGTCGAAGCTCGGGCTTCAGATCTGGGAAGGGTCAGCTGGCACCAAAATTTCGGCCGCGCAGCTGATCGAACAATCTGGCCTAAAGGGCCAGCGTATCGGTGGCGCTAGGGTATCAGAGCGCCACTCCTTGGTGCTAGAAAATTCGGGCGACGCGACTTACCAAGATGTCGTCCACCTAATGAGACATGTACAGGACACCGTTCTCCAGCGATTTGGCGTCTCTCTCACGCCAGAGCCTCACATTTTCTCAATTGACCTCTAGCGACCTCACTCCAATCCTGCACGTGGGTCGTTACTGACTCGTTGCCACAGACTTGGATGAGCCTCGTCTAGCTCTCTTGCGATGTAAGGAAACGCATTAACGTATTCCTCGACGACAACCTCAAGCAACACAACCCCGTCTTGAATCGGGTTTGGGGACTTCCGAGGGTCATTATCAACCATCCCCCATTCGGAGGGCCGTTCCGACGCGCGGGATGTGCTACCAGAGTCGGCCTCGACACGGGGAACTAGCGGCTCCGTGAGACCAGCCGATACTGGTTCATCGCTTCGCTCATTCTCGTTGCCGCTTTCGGGCGTTTCACCATCGCTGACGACAGTACTTTCTACTGCTACCACCTCTACCACATGCGCGGATGCGGATTCAGCGGGGGAGAGCTCGGGCTCTGACGTGGGCTCGACAGTCGCGCCCTCGGCAACAGCCTCTGTCAGTTCCTCAGTCACTTGCTCGGGAACGACCGATTCAGCTCTTCGAGACCGACGGCGGCTGCGCGTTCTGGAGCGGTTAGCGTTGAGACGTCGATCAGAGGACTCTTCAGTATCAACTTCCTGGTCACTCGTAACACCTTCCGATTGTAAAGCAGCGTCGTTTTGGGTCGCGTCGTCACTGCCAGTAGAGCTTTGAATTTCGGTTTTTGGTTTGCCCCTTCCTCTTCGACGCCTTCTATTATCGCTATTAGCACGAGGTCGATCTTCATTGGGCGAAGCTTGACTGGTCTCGGATGAGGATGGCTGGACATTTACTGAACCCTCACCGGAAGGTTTCGATGACCGGCTTGCCTTAGTGCGGCTTGGCTTGGACTTTGGTTTGGATTTACTCTTGGATTTGCTGCCGGATTCACCCAGCAGCGCTGCGATCACTCGCTGAAGCAAGCTTTTCTTTTTCGCTGGTTTGGCTTTCGACTTTCTTTTCCGGCGATTATTCGAAGATTTCACTGCCTTGGCTGGCGGTTGAGGTGGCTCATCCTTGGGTTCCGCCGCTTGAACGATGGTTGAATCAGATTCAGCAACCGAACCGTTTAATCGGCCGCCCGTCACTACCGCTTTTTCAGTTGTGGTAGGCCTGAGCTCCAGTTCGGTCTCAGGCGAAACTTCTTCAGCAATCGGCTGGATATCGTAACTTGCAGTGTCTTGTTCAGTATCCTCAACGTCTGTGGTACGAAGCCGCTCAACGCGGTAATGTGGTGTCTGCATATCCTGAACAGGGGCAATAATGACTCGAATCGAATGCCTATTCTCAATATCTAGTACCACCGGCCGCTTTTCGTTGAGCACGAACGCAGCCACGTTAATGGGAACAAAGGCGCGCACTTGAGCCGTGGACTCTTTGAGCGCTTCTTCCTGGATGACCCGCAGTAGGGCAAGTGCCGTGGACTCAATATCGCGAATCGTCCCAAGGCCCTCACAGCGAGGACAAACCACGTGGCTTGTCTCCCTGAGCGACGGTCTCATCCGTTGCCGGCTCATTTCCAATAGGCCGAACTTAGAGATTTTGTTTAATTGGATCTTTGCACGATCTAATTCGAGCGCTTCGCGCATCCGGTTTTCGACGGCCCGCTGATGCTTCGGCAGATTCATATCAATAAAGTCAATAACGACCAATCCACCGATATCACGGATGCGCAGCTGCCTGCAGATTTCATCTGCTGCTTCAAGGTTCGTATTGAGCGCTGTTTCTTCGATATCCGACCCCTTAGTCGCTCGTGCGCTGTTAATGTCGATAGACACCAATGCCTCAGTCGGGTCAATCACGATAGATCCCCCTGAGGGCAGGCGGACTTCACGCTGGAATGCAGACTCTATTTGCCCTTCAATTTGATACCGATTAAATAAGGGCACATCACTGTTATAACGCTTCACTCTGGACTTTAGGTGCGGCATGACTTGCCCGACAAAGCCTGACGCCTGTTCAAACGCTGCGTCTGTGTCGATTAGGATTTCACCAATATCATCTCGCATGTAGTCGCGTACGGCGCGGGTGATGACATCTCCTTCCTGGTAAATCAGGAACGGGGCAGGCTGGCTGTCAGCAGCAATCTTTATAGCATCAGCAAGTTGCAATAGATAATTTAGGTCAAGCTTTAACTCTTCTGCGCTGCGCCCAACACCAGCAGTGCGCACGATGATACCCATATCTTTCGGTATCTCGAGCTCAGAAAGCGCGTCGCGTAACCCCTCACGCTCCTCTCCCTCAATACGACGACTAATTCCTCCTGCTCGCGGATTGTTTGGCATGAGCACCAGATAGCGACCAGCAAGGCTATAAAACGTAGTAAGGGCAGCGCCTTTGCTTCCGCGTTCCTCTTTGTCTACCTGGACAATGAGTTCCTGCCCCTCGGACAGCACATCAGCGATATTGATCCTCCCCCTTTGGGTGGAGGCTCCAGGCTTGAAATAGGCTCTAGAAATTTCTTTAAGCGGCAAAAACCCATGACGGTTGCCGCCAAAATCGACAAAAGCCGCCTCGAGACTAGGCTCGACACGAGTGACTTTTCCTTTGTAAATGTTTGATTTCTTTTGATCTCTAGCCAAGCTCTCGATATCTAAATCGTAAAGTTTTTGGCCATCGACGAGTGCGACACGCAACTCTTCCGAGTGCGTCGCATTGATAAGCATTCTCTTCATGGGTGTACCCTTTTAATCGGGCACTGGCGGTGATCGCTTACGCGATGGTTAGGGTGAAAGTAGTCTGGGTAAGCGTTCTAGCGAGTACTACCAAGCGAGCACTAAAAGCCGCCGATATTAGGCTCGGATTGAAAACGCGCGTACCAATCCTCGTGAGGTGGGTATGCGCTTTCAATACATTTCCTGAGATTCCTCGTCTTGGAGCCTTCCCTTTGAGAGACAAGCCAGTTCAGAAAAAAGCCAGGTGAACTGTGCCCATACACCTCTGGGGCTCCCCAATCGTTTGCTCGTTGCCGCGTCAAAAGACTTGTTCCTGCACGAACGCTGAATATATCTCAGCTTATTAGCCATGTATCGGTCAGCTCATGATTTGGCCGAACCGTTTACCTCCAGTTAGTTTCCTAAACCCTTAATTTCTTATCCGCCGCGGGGTGCCCACAGCGGTCGAAATATGTTCTTAATGCCAGCGCCACGCGCTTTTCTTTAGACGAAAACGGGTTCGTCTCATCTGTTCTTATGTCGCTCGCCCCTAAAATACCTGGATGCGGCTATCTTTTCTCACAATTGAGCTACTTTTGGTGAGCTCCTAAGCGATCCGTCTAGGATGCTCATTTTTTGGGCCTCCAGTCAGAAACTGGTGCACCTTTTCATTCGCTAACACTCTCAAATGCCTGTGATGAAGCGGCTTTATTTTTCGATAACGCCTAAAGTGTTAGTGCAAGGGTCGATCATTACTAGACCTTAACGATGGCAACGCCTATTCTCCGATGCGCTAGCTCGCTGGTGTAAACCGAGGCCTCGCAACTTCGTTCAGAACTCCATCGCGCGAGAAGACTAACAGTTTTCTATACAATTATCTAATTGATCTAAGTAGATTTTTACTATGAAGGATGTTCAGGAAACTCACCAATCGTCGAAGAAAGTGCAGATCGAGGCTTCTGATGAGGGGCAGCGCCTAGATAACTTTCTTATCAAGAGTCTCAAGAACGTTCCGAAGTCCCGCATCTATCGCATGATTCGGAAAGGAGAGGTTAGGATCAATGGCAAACGAACCAAACCCCACGCGAAATTGAGCCTCGCCGACTGGGTACGACTGCCACCCATGCGGGTGGCAGTCCCTGATGCCAAAACAACAACACGCTTTATTCCTATCCTCGATGATATTTTGGAGGAAACTGAGCAATACCTCATTCTCAACAAACGCGCCGGCCTCGCAGTACACGGAGGCAGTGGTATTCAAGCGGGTGTCATTGAGGCTATTAGGAGTCAGCGACCCGATTTGCCGTACATCGAACTGGCGCACCGGATTGATCGGGACACCTCTGGACTATTAGTACTAGCTAAGAAACGGTCCTTTCTTCGGCGTTTTCAGAGCAGCCTTCGGGAAAAGAAAGGGCTCATCAAACAGTACGAGCTCATCGTCCACGGTCATTGGCCCACACAGGTACGAAGAGTCGATCTTCGGCTTTCGAAAATGAGGCTGGACAGCGGCGAGCGTGTTTGCCGAGTGGATGAAACCGGAAAGGACTCGATAACACAATTTGAGGTGATCCGCCGACTCTCTGGGATGACCTGGCTTCGCGCTCGACCCATCACAGGCAGAATGCATCAGATCCGAGTGCACGCTGCGGCGAGCGGGCACCCGATCATTGGTGATCCCAAATACGGCAATGCGCTAAAAGACGCGAAATTGACGCCAAAAAGGATGATGTTGCATGCGTCGAGCCTAAAAACCTCACGACCCTCGCTCGAGGCAGGCGATCATGAGTTAGACCGGCTAAATCTTGAGGCGCCGATCCCTGAAGCCTTTTTTGGGTTTGCCGACGGCTACAAAAAAGCTAAATCTACTCATTTGGCCGATCATTAATCCTTTTTGTACTGAAATCTGACTTTCTGAGCATCAGCGAAATCGAATAACGCAAGAACAGGTAGCCCGTACAGCGACCTGATGTCCCGACCATTCGTGTTACTGAAGAGCCGCCATCCCGCGGCTTCAGCCTTAAAACTCCCTGCGCAGCCAACCGGTTGCTCTGCCAACACATAGTCGCGGATCGCGCGCGGCGTCATGGCTCGAAATTTCACTGAATATCGCTCTACATGCTTAAACAGCGCCGTGCCTCCTTGAACGATAGCGAGGCTGGTGGCGAAGTGAAGCCAGTGACCCGAACAACGCGTTAGCTGATGTTCCGCATCCTCTAGACTCGATGCTTTATGAAACCGCTCTCCTTCGTCATTGAAGGCGACTTGATCAGAGCCCAGAATCCAGTGATGGGTGGGAAGGTCTACCGAAATACTCAGTGCTTTTCCCATGCCGTTAGATATTGCGAGATCCTCTGGTAAAACATCATCATCTCTTATCTCATCAAAGATTGGGGGGGTTGCAACAAACGGAAGCCGCAGATCTTCAAGGATCCGTCGTCGCGAGGGAGAGGTTGATGCGAGAATAATTTGAACCATGGGGCGCTGTTGTCCTGAAGGTTTGATGTCGAATTACCTTTTGACAGGCAACATTAGGATGCCTAAGATGCGCCCCCATGTCAGCAGACCCCATGAAAAAGCGGTTCATTTGGGCTCAGCTAGTCGACCAAGCAAGCGAAATTGAGGGTCTTTTTAAACCCTCGAACTCGGTACGCTTGGTTGACGCACTGTCGCTGGATGGCGTCATGGGCGAGGGGCTACTCGATATCGAAGTCCGTTTGTCCTTTGATCGTGACAATAGGGGCAGACCGGCAGTGCGAGGGCGCTGTAATTGGCAGATGGAGAGTGACTGCGTCAGATGTGATCAATCGTTGATGCTCGATCTTGAAGCTGACTTTAGTTTGATCATCGTTGAACAAGAGGAGACCCTCAGCAAGCTCAACCAAAATGAAGATGGGATTGTTGCGGACGGCAAATGGATACACCTCGTTGATATTATCGAGGATCCTATTTTGCTCGCCATACCGATGGCACCGAGGCATGCAAACTGCGAGCAGGATGCCATTGGCCGCACCGCAGGTGCGAACAGCATAGAGAGCGGAAACAAGCAACCTATTGAGGAGGCGCAAGATTCGTCAAAAGATTTTGCTTCGAGTGGGAAAAGCTCAGAGCAAAATCGATCAAAATTTGCGCCGTTAACCGAGCCTTTAGAGACGCGCAAACCTTTCGCGCACTTGCGGGCAATGATGGATAACGAAAGAGCGAGCGAGACCGAGTGAGCACCGGCATCGAGTGATCGAAATTAGAATCGTCAACGCTGAATTTATCGGCGTTGAATAGGTAACACATGAGTCACGTAACTCGTGAACTCAGACAACAACTGGAAAAATGAAAGTGACGCCAACAGCATTACCGCTAGTTAGCAATTGGCACCACTTAACAGGGAGAAGGAGGCCACATGGCTGTTCAACAAAATAAAGTATCCCGATCGAAGCGAGGCATGCGTCGAGCGCACGATCATCTCAAATCATCCACGCTGTCCGAAGACCCGACCACGGGTGAAACCCATCGGCGTCACCATGTGACCGCAGACGGTTTTTACCGGGGCAAAAAAGTCACTAAGTCGGGCGACGAAGAGTAGGATTCTTTAGTGCCTTTGCGTCGCAAAACGCGAGAGCGGGCGGCCAATTCCGCGACGGTCACTGAATTGGCTGCACGCACACTGCGAGCGATAGACGAGCAATATAACTGAAGGCTGATGCTCTGACTGGGGCCACCGACGCTGGTGGCACATTGCGCCCGACCTAAGGGTACTAGTACCCAGCGCGCCCAGCCATTTGTATAAAGGGGATCGTTTGTGACTAAAGCGTTTGTTTTTCCAGGGCAGGGCTCACAAGCAGTGGGCATGCTCTCTGACTCTCAGCCAGAGGTAGGACCCGTATTCAAGCGCGCTTCTGACGTCCTGGGCTACGACCTGTGGGAACTCACCCAAAACGGGCCAGAGGAGCGTTTAAACGCGACTGAATTCACCCAGCCTGCACTGCTCACTGCTAGCTACGCACTCTGGCTAGTCGCCAAAAACGCTGGATTCACTGCTGACTTCGTAGCCGGGCACAGTCTGGGGGAATATTCGGCGCTCGTTGCCAGCGAAGTTATCGCATTCGAGGACGCGGTCAGCCTGGTACAAACCAGAGGGCAGCTAATGCAAGCAGCTGTCCCCATCGGTGAGGGTGGTATGGCCGCAATCATGGGTCTTGCGGACGATCAAGTGGCGGCGATATGCGAAGCAGTTACGCTAGAAACTGATGGCTCAGTGGAGCCCGCCAATCTTAATGCACCCGGTCAAATCGTGATCTCAGGCACCAAAGCAGCACTCGAAATAGCCTGCGCTCAATGCCTCGATCGTGGGGCAAAAAGGGCAGTGCCGCTCAATGTGAGCGCGCCTTTTCACAGTCGCCTGATGGCGGGGGCGGCGGAGCAAATGGCAACAGCCATAGAAAGCGTTGCGTTTTCTGCACCTCGAATCTCGGTTGTACAGAATGTGATCGCCGAAACGGTCTCGGACCCATCGGTGATCAGAACCAATTTGGTCGCACAGATGGTTGGCGCTGTTAGATGGACCGAATCCATCCAGTACTTGGTCGGGAGTGGTATCGAGACCTTCATCGAGTGCGGTCCAGGGAAGGTCCTATCTGGGTTGATTAAGCGTATTGAACGGCAAGTAACCACCGAACAGATCAGCAGCGCGAGCGCAGCGCTGTTAGCGAGCGCCGATCAATGATCGCAGTGGTCACAGGAGCCTCGCGAGGGATAGGCTTCGGTATCGCGCGACAGCTGGCTGAAGCCGGTCATTACGTCGTTGGTACGGCAACGTCCCAGGAGGGGGCAGAATCCATCAGTCGTGCATTGAGCAGTCATGGACAGGGTGAGATTTTAGACATCAGTTCGCTCGAATCGATCAATGAATTCCTAGACCGGATTAAAACCGCTGAGGAAGCGCCGCTGCTGCTCGTCAACAACGCTGGGTTTAATCAAGATAATCTTTCACTTCGAATGAAGTCCTCCGAATGGAATCGGGTGATCGAGGGTAATTTGTCGGGCACCTTTTACCTCACCCAAGGCTTGATCAAAGGCATGGTGAAAGCGAGATACGGAAGGGTTGTTAACCTCAGCTCGGTAGTAGCCAGAATGGGTAACGCGGGACAGGCCAACTACGCGGCAGCGAAAGCGGGCCTAGAGGGCATGACTCGCGCCTTGGCAGCGGAATTGGCAGCGCGAAACATCACGGTCAATGCGGTAGCCCCCGGTTTTATTGAAACAGACATGACAGAGGCGTTGAGTGATACTCAGCGCGCAGAGATGCTAAAGCGCATCCCCGCCAACCGTTTAGGGTCAGTAGATGATGTCGCGGCATTGGTAGCGTTCCTTTGCTCGGACCAGGCTGGCTACATCACCGGGGAGACGCTAAAAGTTAATGGGGGCATGTACCTGTCATAATATTTGGGCCAGGGAGGCCCGAGTCCAAGGGCAAGGACCGCTTCAAAGCAACCTTGCTTTCACTTAAACTAGCGCAAAACGTGCTTTAGGAGAGAAGCTCGATATGAGTACCATCGTTGAACGTGTCACGAAATTAGTTTGCGAACAGCTTGGCGTCAAAGAAGAAGAGGTGACCCTCGAGGCATCTTTTGTCGAAGATCTTGGTGCGGACTCGCTCGACACCGTTGAGCTTGTAATGGCTTTAGAAGAGGAATTTGAAACAGAGATTCCCGATGAAGAAGCTGAGAAAATCACCACTGTGAAAGAAGCGGTCGATTATATCGACGCCCATCTCTAAACCGTAGGCGAGGTTAGGCTAACCGACGCATTGGTTAGCCTGCTCTCATTGTAACAGGCTCCTCGCCATGTCAAAACGTCGCGTTGTCGTCACCGGGCTAGGGATGCTAAGCCCGCTTGGCGCGTCCGTCGAAACTTCCTGGGAGGGACTAACCGCTGGCCACAGCGGCATAGCCCCCATTGCTGCCTTCGATGCGGATAGTTTTCCTGTCCGATTTGGTGGCGCGGTCCCTGAATTTGATATGTCATCGTATCTTCCAGCAAAAGAAGCTAGGAGGATGGACGGTTTTATTCAGTGGGGGCTCGCCGCGGGCATTCAAGCCATTCGTCATTCTGGTCTTGAGGACTCTGACTCGGATTTATCGAGAGTAGGGGTCGCCATGGGATCTGGAATAGGCGGGATTAACACCATTGAAACCTGTCACCAGGTTCTCCTGGATCGCGGCCCCAACAAGGTCTCGCCGTTTTTCGTTCCCTCCAGCATTATCAACATGGTGTCCGGGCATTTATCCATTATGTATGGATATCGAGGCCCAAATATCGCCATTACAACGGCCTGCACGACAGGAACGCACAACATAGGCTACGCGGCGAGAATGATTGCTTATGGCGATGCAGACGTCATGATCGCAGGCGGTGCTGAAAAAGCCACGTCACCAACCACCATGGCCGGGTTTGCCTCCATGAAAGCGCTGAGTGCACGCAACGACTCGCCAGCTGAAGCCAGCAGACCTTGGGATTTAAATCGAGATGGTTTCGTTCTAAGCGACGGAGCGGGTGCCTTAGTGCTAGAGTCGTTGGAGCACGCGACGGCTCGAGGCGCCACTATCCTGGCCGAGCTGTCGGGGTTTGGAGCGAGCGCTGACGCCCACCATATGACCTCACCCGCTGAGAACGGGGCAGGGGCCGCTGCGTCGATGCAAGCAGCACTCAATGACGGTCAACATAACCCTTCGGATATCAGTTACATCAATGCGCACGGCACCTCGACTCCGCTAGGAGATATTGCTGAAACCGATGCGATTAAGACGGTTTTTGGGGCGCATGCGAGTACGCTGGCCGTGAGTTCGACTAAGTCAATGACAGGGCACGCACTGGGTGCGGCAGGCGCCATTGAAGCCGTCATCTCAGTACTAGCCATAAGAGATCAGTGCGCGCCACCTACTATCAATCTAGACGACCCCGACCCCGCCTGTGACCTAGATTACGTGCCACACCAGGCACGCGAAATGGAGATTCACGCAGCGCTTAGTAATTCTTTTGGATTTGGCGGCACCAATGGAACCCTCATCTTCAAACGCTGGTCGGACTAACCCAGACAAATCCTTCTTGTACCGCGGCCTGGCGGTCATGTCAGTGCTGCTCACTTCTATTGTTGTGCTAACTGCCGCGTTAGCATTGTTCAAGCCTTTTGACAGTATTGACCGCCCGATCATTCGGCTTGAGCAGGGTGAGGGAGCGATTGCGCTCGCCTCTAAGGTTAGCGCGCATCGAACGGCCCAGTGGATGAGCTGGCCAGATCGATTCGTCATACGCGCCATGGCGGCTCGCGCACCACTCCAAGCGGGAGAATATGAGGTAAGTGCTCACAACGATCTCTGGTCACTCATGCAGGCCATCAAGAGTGGCAAACGATTTAAAAGAACGGTGACACTGGTTGAGGGTTGGACCCTCTCAGACTGGCAACAAGCGCTTGAATTAGCCCCTGGAATGCGCGTCTCGCAGCGGGAGTTAACACCAGATTTATCGAACTTATCTGAGAATGATTTCGGAACGCTCGGCGAAGGCTGGTTCATGCCCGACACTTACCAATATGAGTGGGGCACGGACGCGGACACTGTTTACGCGAGAGCAAACCAAGTAATGGTCTCTGAATTGCAGCGCTGGATAGGTACAGTGAACGTCGAAAGCGCTTTTTCTGATAAAGACCGTGAGGTTATCAACCATTTTGAGGCTCGAGACTGGCTAACCCTTGCGTCTATGGTCGAGAAAGAGAGCAGTCATTTTGACGATCAGCGGCAAATCGCTCGAGTATTTTTGAATCGATTGGCGCTTGGCATGAGACTTCAATCTGATCCGACCGTTATCTATGCCTTAGGTAATAATTTTGATGGTGATCTCACTCGTCGTGATCTAAAGGTGGATGCACCTCATAACACCTATCGACATAAAGGGCTGCCGCCCGGGCCAATCTGTAACCCCGGACGGCAGGCGATTGAGGCTGCTTTCAGACCTGCCGATGGTGATTGGCTTTATTTTGTTGGGAGGGGCGATGGCACCTCGCAGTTCTCCAAAACGCTACGTGAGCACAACCGCGCTGTGCGGAAATACCAGTTAGGCATAGAGACTGACGAAGATCGTGGTTAGACTCGGGCACTGGCGACATCTTAGCTTCATTGGTCAAGATGTTATCAAGGTTCGAGAGAGGTGGACGTTTTGAATCCGGGCAAAATGATCTCCATTGAAGGGGTCGAAGGGGTAGGGAAATCGACGCTTATTCCCATAGTGGCGCAAGAAGTGGAGGCGGAAGGCTACTCAGTCATCATGACACGAGAACCGGGCGGCACCGAAATTGGTGAGCGCGTAAGGGATTTGCTGTTGCATGAGCACGATTCCAATATCGCGCCCGTCACTGAACTTTCCCTAATGTTTGCTGCACGTGCGCAGCACCTGGAAGAGGTCATCAAACCTGCGCTGAATAATGGTTGCTGGGTGATTTGCGATCGATTCACTGATTCAACCTATGCGTATCAGGGCGGTGGCAGGCAGCTTGATCAAACGCTGATCGAATCCATAGAGGTTGCAACCATTAATGCGTTTCAGCCGGACCATACCCTACTGCTCGACTTGGATGTCGAACTCGGGTTAAAACGTGCAGCCCAAACCGGCGCTAAAGACCGATTTGAATCTGAGAACGTCACGTTTTTTGAGCGAGTCCGACTCGCATATTTGGAGCGAGCCAATCAATTCGGTCGTGTACACGTCATTTCAGCTGCGCCCCCTCTGAGTGAAGTTGCGCAATCGGTGCGTGCATGGATTCGCCACATTATCAGCAAGGCAAAGCAGTGAATTCTTCTCTACCTTGGCATCAGGAAGCCATAGAGCAATTGCTCAGGCGGTGGTACGACGCATTGCTGTCTCACGCGTTAATCGTAGAAAGCAACGACGCCGCTGCGGTTGATCGCTTCGCTTCATCGCTCGCGTACGTGCTGATGTGTGAGGCGCGTGCAACCCATCCATGTGGCGTATGTAGAGCCTGCCGACTTGTCATCGCGGAAACCCATGCAGACCTATTTGTTATTCCGCCGCTTGATGAAGCCACCATTCGAGTAGACGTAATCCGCGAGCTGATCACCTGGAGCCAGAAAACAGCGCAATTAGGCCGAGTCAAAATCGCTGTCATTCAACGCGCCGAGCGCATGAATCGCAACGCGCAAAATGCATTGCTGAAATTACTGGAGGAACCCACCGATCAAACACTGTTGATTCTCGGTACCTCGAATCCACAAACGCTGTTACCCACGGTCCGAAGCCGGTGTGAACGGATTGTTCTTAACAAACCTTCTAGTACCGAACTGAGCGATTGGTTACGCAGCGAAAGCAAGACTGAGGATGAATCAGTCATCGCGCTCGCGCTGAGATATGCGGAGTTAGCGCCGATGAGAGCGCTTGAGATCATCCAGAATGGTGAAAGCGAGCGGTTTGCGTCCACCGAAGCCGCCCTCGCTGCATGGTTCTCCGCCCAGACGGAGGCGCTCGAATGTTGTCAGCAGGTCGCGCAACACTGCACGACCGATGAGGCTTTGTCCATTTTAGCGACGGCACTGCGGGATAGTCTCCACCACGAATGGAGTGAGGCGACATCCAATGCATCACTAGAATCGAAGCATCAATCATCGCTTTCGATAGCAATCAGGCAACGGTCTGATTGGCGGCAGCGCCTAGAATCTCTGAATTGCATTCAGGTATCGAGGAATCGACTTCAGCACTCCACGGGGCTGAATGACAGCATTCAGTTAGAGTCAATTTTCCTTGAAGTGGGTGCGATGATGACCGCGCGCTGAAACCTTGTTTAACTAACTATAGGTTAAACCCGTATGGTTTAACTCCATGTGGTTTAACCCCCATTGTCTGACCACACAGCGCGCTTCCATCCCGACATGAGGGATATTGTGCAGGGCCAATGCTTCAGGCAAACTTTCTCGCAGAGGAGCGGTTATGAGAAATCTCGAGCGACGTAAAAATAAAAGAAACTTAGTGACGCTCACCATTAACGACGTTCATCAGCTCCAATCCTGGTATATGCCTTTCATTACCAACGGCGGTCTGTTCCTTCAAGGGAATCACGATTACCAATTAGGGGACCAATTTTTTTTGTTGCTCGATCTCTTGGATGAGATCGAGCAGATACCCGTCGCCGTGAAAGTGATTTGGGTTGCCGCCAACGGCGTCAAGAATCCGCACAAACCGGGAGTGGGCGTTCAGTTTACCGACGCAGATAATGTTGCGAAGGACAAAATCGAAACGCACCTGGCGGGTGCCCAAGGCGCTGTTGGGGCCACTGCGACCATGTGACCCGCATTAGTCTGTAAGCGAGTCGAACTGAATGGATGCTTCAAGCCTAATTGGCCCGCCTACACAGAGTGTTGAAGCTATTGAAGCCTAGCCCATTGCTGAATGGGCCCAAGAATCAGTCCAAAACTCAGCCCAAGAGTCAGGGCAAATAGGAGAGACCAACCCAATGACCTACTGTGTGGCTATTCGTGTTGATGAAGGGCTTTGCTTCATCAGTGATTCACGAACCAATGCCGGGGTGGATAACGTCTCGACCTACTCGAAAATGTACAGTTTCGGAGAACCAGATGCGCGCCAACTGGTCATCCTCTCTGCAGGCAACTTAGCCACCACGCAGGGCGTCATCGCTCGCATCAAGCGAGATCTGAAAGCAGAAGCCGCCCAAAACATCCGTACGTTGCAAACCATCGAAGAAGTCGCTGACTACGTCGGTACACTTAGCCTCGAACAGCAAGAAAAGCATACCGGTGGTGGCAAGACCTTTGAGGCCAGCTTCATTGTTGGCGGGCAAATTAAAGGGCAGAAACACGAAGCTTATCTGGTTTATCCTCAGGGCAACCATATCACCACCTCCAGAGACACCCCTTTCCTGCAAATTGGTGAAAGCAAATACGGTAAACCCATTTTGGACCGGATTATCACGCCTGACGTCAGTCTGGATACCGCAGCACTGTGCGGTCTTGTCTCGATGGATTCAACAATGCAGAGTAATCTGACGGTAGGACCCCCCATAGAGGTCGCAATGTATGAAGAGAGCAGCCTTTCTGTTGAGCGAAAATATCGATTCGATGAAAGCAGCGAATATCTGCGGCAAATTAAGTCCGCATGGGACCAGCGATTAAAAGAAGCGTTTTCGAATATGCCGCCCCTTGCTTGGAGCAAGGCATGGGATCATTCGACCTCCGATCTCGGCAGCTAACGTCTCAGGCTATCGCAAAAACCAAGTATCGGTAATGGCCGTGTGGATATGGTTCATATCCGACTGGAACTCATCGATCCACTCATGCAGGCCGTCCTGCTCAAGTACCGACTGGACGTCAAGGGCGCTTAATTTCTTCATCATTTTATCGGCTTCGCGCTTTGGATCAGTGTGCCTTGGGAGCTTCTCAAAACTCTCTCGAAGGCTTGCAATCGAGTGCATAACGCTCCGGGGAAAACTCGGGTCGCGCAACAGAAAATCCGTGACCAGCGAGTCTCGCACGCGTTCCTGAACGGCCTGGCGATACATTTGATAGGCGTTCAGCGATGTCAGCACGCCCATCCACAAAATGTTGTCCTCTGCCTGCCCGCGTTTAGGGGCTCGCTCCATTAAATTCAAGCAGCCCACATCGATAACACGAGTGGTCATGTCAGCCCGCTCGATGCTTCGTCCAATTTTCAAAAAGTAGTGGGGAGGCTGTCTACTCAAGCTACCGCTCAAATACCCGGTCAGTTCGAGACAAAGGTCAATCACGTTGCTCAGCAAATTGAATCGATTGTCTCGACTAATTCGACCTAAATCATTTTGCTGCAAGAGAAGATGCAACTCGTTCATCTTCTCCCAGGCTTCATTAGGCATTAAATCTCGACTTGTTCTTACATTCTCTCGCGCTTGATTCACGCAAAAGCGAAGCGAGCAACGCGGATCATCCAGTAAGAATTGAACCACATTACGCTCGTTGGCATGCTTGAAGCGTTTGTGGAAACCATCCTCATAGCCCGTGATCTGAACGAGAGCTGGCCACAGGAACTGAACATTAGGCACATCCAGCACTAAGTTCGTGTACACCGAGAGCAGGCGGGCCGTTGACTCCGCTCGCTCAAGATACCGACCGAACCAATATAATCTCTCTGCGACTCTAGACAGCATGTTCGCCCCATTCCCTCCTAGTCAATGACCCAAGTGTCTTTGCTTCCACCGCCTTGGGAGGAATTCACGACCAATGAGCCCTTGACGAGTGCAACACGAGTCAAGCCGCCGGCTGTGACGTGCGACTCTGATCCCTGCAGGATGAAAGGGCGAAGGTCGACATGGCGCGGCTCTAAATCCTGATCGATGACTGTGGGTGCTGTCGACAGGCTAATGATGGGTTGCGCCATATAGTTCCGTGGCTGCTTCTTGATCGCTCTTGTAATCTCATCAAACGCTTTATCACTAGCTGCCGAACCAATAAACATGCCGTAGCCCCCCGATTCGTTCGCAGGTTTCACTACCAGCGACGCTAAGTTATCAAGCACGTACGCACGCTGGTCAGGGTCCGAGCACAAGTAGCTCGGCACATTGGGTAGGATCGGGTCCTCTCCCAGGTAGTACCGAATCATGTCTGGAACATACGTGTAAACGACTTTGTCATCAGCGACACCGACGCCTGGAGCGTTGGCTAGCGCTACATTTCCCGCTAGCCAGGCACGCATTAAACCCGGCACGCCCAGCATGGAGTTAGGGTTAAAAACGTCGGGATCAAGAAATAGATCATCGATTCGCCGGTAGATGACATCGACTCTTGCTGGGCCACGAATGGTCTTCATGTAAACGCAGTCGTCGGTATCAACGAACAGGTCACTCCCCTCAACGAGTTCTACGCCCATTCTCTGAGCAAGAAAAGCGTGCTCAAAATAGGCTGAATTGTAGATTCCGGGTGTGAGTAGCACGACCTCAGGCTGCCTGGTTGCTCTGGGTGACAATGAGCACAACGTGTCGAACAATTGAGAGGGATAGTTATCCATGGACCGTATCGACAGTCGATTCAGCAGTTCTGGCACGATCCGCTTGCTGACATTCCTGTTCTCGAGCATGTAGGACACCCCCGATGGCACCCTCAAATTGTCCTCGAGCACGAAAAAGCGACCTTCATGATCACGAATGAGGTCCGAGCCGCAAATGTGCGCCCAAACGCCAAATTTGGGCCTAACGCCTTTGCACTGGGGCCGGAAGTCTTTCGAAGACAACAAAATGTCTGACGGGATGATGCCGTCATTGATAATCTGCTGCTCGTTGTAAATATCGTTAATAAACAGATTGAGCGCCTTTAAGCGCTGCTTTAGGCCCTGTTCAACGCCGTCCCACTCATGGCCTTGAATAATTCGCGGCACCATGTCGTAAGGCCATTGCCGATCGATATTGGCGCCATCTGAATAGACGGTGAAGGTGATGCCAAGCGTTCTGATAGCTAGTTCAGCGGCATCCTGTTTGGTCTTAACCGCGGCAGGATCGAGTTTCCGGAGATATTGAGCGAGCGGGGCGAGACCAGGACGTGCTCTGTTCGAGCGTTTAAACACCTCATCAAAGGAATTCTTATTTCCTGGATAATTTAATAAATTCAATGAATTACTCTAATTATCGATTAAATATTCTAGAAGCTTGTAATCCGTTTCATGCATGCCGAGACCAAAATAAGTGCGCAGGGCTCTTTGATTGTCTCGTTCAGCGTACAGTCTGATTCCAATGACATCAGGTATTTCTCGGGCCAGTTTTTGGACCTCATGGTACATGGCGGTAAACACGCCTTGTTCGCGGCTATCGGGACTTACGTAGACACTCTGAATCCACCAAAATAGCCCATTACGCCAATCGCTCCACTCGAAGGTGATGCCTAGACAGCCGGTGATTTGCTCGCCAGTGTCGGGCTCAAATACCAGATAGAACCCTAATTCTGGATTAAGCACCATTCGTTCAACACCTGCCGATATCGTGCCCCAATCCAAGGCTTTGGATTCTGTCTCCATGGCCATCGCCTCATTAAATCGCGCGATTAATTCGGCGTCTTGAATCGTTGCTGTTCTAACTGTCATTGGCTGTCTTCTGTTCTTGTCAAATTGCCTGCCAAAACTCACCCTGTGCGTCGAGCAGAGCACTGGTTGACTGCATGTCTACCGAGTAATTCGCTATGAGCGCTGCGTAGGTTCATCGGTTAAGGGTGCGAATCTCGGATTATCTGAGAACCTAGTGTTTTTTAGGTGCGGTCGCTAATGACCCAGGAATCAGTTAACGGGCCTGTTGCGCTATTTCTCGCGCTGTTTTCTTGCGCTGTTTTCTAGCCTTGTCTCTCGTGTCAGATTTCGCGCAGGTCGTGCTGCTTGATCTCAAGCTTAATGACACGCGCGCGACCGCGATATCAAAGTGACCGGATCATTTTGCAGCAACGCTGTCCGTGGGCTCGATTAACAAAGCCCAAAGCGTATATTACCAGTTCAATAATCCTGAATCCCAGCGCTAAAAGGGCTTACGGACTGATTAATAATGCAAACCAAGGGATGTTCACGGTTTTCTCCGGTAAGACGCCAAGTGAAAGACACTGAAGATCCAGTGCCACGTGATTACGGTCTGGTGGTCTGCACCCTCGAGCAAAGGTAAGGTAGGCGCTTGGCTATAAGAACGAGAACGTTATGGAACTTTTAATGTTGGTCAGCGCGATTGCGTTGCTGCAGTTTTGGGGGTTTGGCCTCATGGTCGGACGCGCGCGGGGGCTGTACGACGTCCCGGCACCTTTGACTTCCGGTCATGAAATATTCGACCGCTGGTTTCGAGTCCATTACAACACCATGGAGCGTTTGGTGATCTTGATTCCCACACTGTTCGCTTTTGGATATCTGTGGGGGCAGTACCCGGCAGCGGGCCTAGGTGCGATCTACTTGGTTGGGCGGCAGATTTACGCGCTCCAATACGTGAGAGACCCCAAGTCAAGAGGGTTAGGCATGCTAATCGGAGAGCTCCCGCTACTGGTGCTACTGTTGGGCAGTGTCGTCGGCGCCATCGTTCACGTGATTGGATAGCGATTGCTCATTGCGGCCCTCGAGCTAGATCGTCTGCGATGTCTAGCTTAGCTTAATTCAATCAGAGTGCTTCTCAGGCATTCAGCGAGCGGTTTTTTGGTTGGCTATCCTTCGATCCAGGGCGATTATGGCATTCACCGTGTGAATCTCCTGCGATTGGGTTATACCGTCTCTCGGACTCGTGGTATAACGAATTTTGAGGGAAGGGAATCAAAGAGTGAAAAAAATAGAGGAACAAAGATGGTTGCAGTGACCTATCACGCTCCCACCAGCCTAGATGAGGCGGTGGCGTTGCTATCCAGCAGCGAGTTACCCGCAAAGGTGCTCGCCGGTGGAACGGATCTCATCATTCAAATGCAAAAGCTGGTCACCGAGCAGCGCCTGATCGTCGATTTGAAAAAGATCGACGGCATGCAATCAGCCACGCTCTCTGATGAAGGATTAACGTTGGGGCCCTCGCTTTGCTGTGCAAAGTTGACCAGGCGAGACGATATCAAAGCCGTATTCCCAGGGCTCGTGGAAGCGGCGTATTTGATTGGATCCTCGCAGGTTCAAGGACGGGCCAGTGTCGGCGGGAATCTGTGTAATGCGTCTCCGGCAGCTGATACGATCCCCGCACTCATCGCTAATCGTGCGGTTTGTCAGATCGTTGGCAAGGCCGGAGAGCGCTCAGTTCCCGTTGAGTCGTTCGTTGTAGGCGTAGGCAAAAACTGCCTGGAACCCGATGAAATCCTAAAAGCGATTGTGATTCCTCATCCTGGCAAGGCAACCAGCGACGCCTATCTTAGATTTATTCCCAGAACAGAGATGGATATTGCGGTAGCCAGCGCCGGCGCCAGTATCAGTCTTGACTCGGATGGCATTTGCACCGATGCGCGAGTGGCGATTGGTGCCGTGGCGCCAACTGCATTAGTTGTTGAAGAGGCAGCGCAAAAGTTAATTGGTCAGCCCATCAATGAGGCTGCTTTGGAGGCAGTGTCGCAGGCAGCCAGCGATGCGTCGGCGCCTATCTCGGATAGAAGAGGGACTGCCGAATTCAGGCGTCATGTTGTCGGCGTCCTCGCCAAGCGAGCCGTCATGGCAGCGGCAGACCGCGCTAAGGAGAAATGATGAAAACACACGTCGAAACAACGATTAATGGGGAAACAGTCGAATGCCTGATCGACCCATCAAGCACTTTGCTGGGCATGCTTAGGAATGATCTTGGTATGACGGGCACCAAAGAAGGTTGCGGATCAGGAGATTGTGGTGCCTGTTCCGTAGTGATGGATGGTGAGCTTGTGTGCTCTTGTCTTGTCCTTGGCGTTGAAGCGTCAGGGGCTGCCATTGAAACCATCGAAGGGGTTGCGGACCGAGACCAGCTCCATGTCATTCAAGAGAAGTTTCTTGAACACGCGGCCCTGCAATGCGGCATCTGCACGCCGGGATTGATTGTATCTACAAAAGCCCTGTTAGCCGAAAACCCAAATCCCACCGAAGAGGAAGCACGCTACTACTTAGCTGGGAATCTTTGCCGGTGCACCGGCTATGACAAAATAATTAAGGCAGTAATGGACGCCGCGTCAGCAGTGCAGGAGGCCTGAACCCATGAGTGAAGCACGACAATTTCAGCACATTGGTCAGCGGACGATACGCCCCGATGGATTCGATAAAGTAACCGGCAGGGCGAATTACGGCGCCGATTTTAGTTTGCCTGGCATGGTGTGGGGAAAGATCCTTCGCAGTCCTTACGCCCACGCCAAAATAACGAAGCTAGATATTAGCAAGGCCGAAGCGCACCCCGGTGTGCTAGCAGTCGCAACGCACCAAGATTTGCCCTCAGTGAATGCAGAAGCCTTTGCCGCGGGCGAGACGGCGATGGATGTCCTTGACCTCGCGCGCAATGTGCTTGCCGACCAGAAAGTGCTTTATCACGGTCACGCGATTGCTGCAGTTGCAGCCAAGACAGAAGCAGCTGCAGAGGCCGCGCTCGATCTCATAGAGATTGAATACGAGGTGCTTACACCGGTCGTAACGCTCGATGCAGCAATCGCGGCAGGCGCTCCTGTGTTACACGAGGACATGTTGACTCAAGGCCTCGATCAGCCAGCCACGGAACCTTCGAATATTGCGTCTCGTATGGAACTGAAAAAAGGGGACGTGGAGGCAGGATTCAAGGAAGCCGATATCATTGTTGAGCGGGTGTATGAGACGCCAACGGTCCATCAGGGCTACATTGAACCGCATGCCACTGTGGTTCGATATGACGATAAAGCACCTTCTCTCGTCTGGGCGTCAACCCAAGGGCATTTTGACGTCAGGGCCGCAGTATCCAAGCTGCTAAAAATGAAGCTCGGCCAAATCAAAGTCATTGCGAGTGAAATTGGCGGCGGCTTTGGAGGCAAGACGACGGTGTATCTTGAACCGGTAGCCATGATCTTGTCGAAAAAGTCGGGGCGGCCCGTCAAGATGGTGATGAGTCGTGAGGAGGTGTTCAGGGCATCCGGACCTGCTTCCGCAAGCCGTTCCAAAGTCCGTATTGGGGCTAAGCAAAATGGCGAATTAGTCGCGATGGAGGCGAGCCTTCATTTTGAAGCAGGCGCATTTAAGGGATCCCCCATGGGGCCCGGGTGCATGACCATTTTCACGCCCTATGATGTCCCTAATATGTATGTCGAGGGGTTTGACGTTGTACTCAACAAGCCCAAGGTTGCCGCGTATCGCGCACCTGGCGCCCCTCAGGCCGAGTTCGCGGCCGAGATGGCGATGAATGAACTCGCCAACAAGCTTGATATGGACCCTATCGAGCTTCGCTTAAAGAACGCCGCCAAAGAGGGCACTCAGACCATTTATGGGCCTAAGCTGAAGCAGGTGGGTCTCATCGAATGCCTCGAGGCAGCCAAGCAATCGCCTCACTATCAATCAGCCATCGGCGACGGGTGTGGGCGGGGCCTCGCTGCGGGCTTTTGGTTCAATATTGGCGGGCAGTCCAGCGTGACATTGAACCTGAATCCGGACGGAACGGGCACCATCATTGAGGGCTCGCCTGATATCGGCGGCTCGAGGGCCTCGATGCAGATGATGGCCGCCGAAGTCTTGGGCATTGAACCCAGTCGGTTAAATCCTCTCGTCGCCGACACGGAAACGCTACCCTATAACCAAACGACAGGGGGGTCTCGAACCACATTCGCAACCGGCATGGCAGTGATCGAAGCCGCAGAAGATGTGGTGAGCCAGTTGAAGGAACGCGCGGCCGCTTTGTGGAATGTCACCACGGAACAAGTGGACTATAAAAACGGTGTAGCACTGAACCTCGCAGGGGATGATCAGATGACACTCGCTGAGATTTGCGCAGCCGCCGAAAAGACGGGAGGTCAGATATCAGGGCGAGCCAATGTTAACGCTCGGGGAGCAGGGCCTAGCTTTGCCGTCCACTTATGCGACGTCAAAGTAGACCAAGAAACGGGCAAAACGGACGTCGTTCGCTACACTGCGATTCAGGACGCGGGCAAAGCCATTCACCCGAGTTACGTTGAAGGGCAGTATCAAGGTGGCGCCGTGCAGGGCATCGGATGGGCGCTCAACGAGGAGTACGTCTACAGTGACGATGGCGTGATGGAAAACGCTGGGTTTTTGGATTACCGAATTCCGCTCGCTTCCGACTTGCCCGAGATTGAGACAATCATCGTTGAGGTCCCAAACGCCTTCCACCCATTTGGGGTGCGGGGCGTCGGTGAAACAGGGATTGTGCCGCCGCTGGGGGCAGTCGCCTCGGCAGTGAGCGACGCCATCGATACGCCTGTCACAAAGATTCCTTGCTCGCCACCGCATGTGTTATCGATGATTCTCAATCGAGACTAGGTATGGCGATCGTTCGTTTCTCGAGCGACCTCGCTCGTTACACAGGCACAGCAGAGGTCGAAGTTGAAGCGCTAAATTACCGCTCACTCATTGACGAACTAATCAACGTGTTTCCTGATCTGGCCAATAGCGAGATCAGGGAACTCGCCTTGGCCTTAGACGGAGAGCTCATTCAAGAGCCTTTGCTCATTGAGTTCCCTGAATCGGCTGAGCTTCACTTCGTGCCTCGGCTCGCTGCAGGCTAGGCCGCGTGGCGCCTCTCAAAACGGTGCTACTAGAAAACGAGCACCTGAGAGTATGCATCGTTAATCTCGGGCTCCGAACCCATTCGCTTGAGTTTAGAGCCGGTTCAAGCTGGGTGCCGGTCATTCGATCACTGAATTCGATAGCCGCTCATCGCGAGGATGATGCTGCATTCGGCGCACTCGTCGGTCGAGCAGCAGGTCGAACGCGTGATGGTCTTGCGATGATAGCCGGGACATCAATCCAATTAGACCAAAATCACGGCCGCCATCATCTCCATGGGGGTCAGCAGGGGATGACCCAAGCGACGTGGGCGCTCAAGCAATCGGGCCTTACCCTGTCTGCCACGCTGGTGTCGAAAGATGGGGAAATGGGCTATCCAGGTAAGCTCCAGCTCCACTGCATGATTCGGCTAGATGGACCCAACATTCATTATGAGCTTGAAGCAACTAGCTCAGAAACGACTTACTTTAACCCTACTTGGCATCACTATTTTTGTCTCGGCAACCCTGGCGCATTCCAGGACCAAGTCCTCAAGATTAATGCGTCACATGCTCTTGCGAATGATGCAGACGGCATCGCCATCGACCAGCGGTTTATGCCGGCGCCGTTATTACACAGAGCAGCAACGATTGCCGATTGGATGGCTGCACCCCATCCTCAAATCCTTCAATTTGCCGGCCTCGACCATTATTTCGTCGGGGGCGAAGACACTGTACTTGCCGTGCTCGAGGCACTTCCGGTTCGGAGTCCTTCAGATATTGGAATCCATCCTAATGAGGCGGCGAGTTCTATCCACCCTGACGGCAGCGCACCCATAGGAGGCTTCGACAAACTTGAAGGACGCCTCAATGTGACAACTGCCGAGCACCGCCGAGCGTTCATGCAGACGGGCATCCGAATGACGCTGAAAAGTTCCGCGCCTGGCTTGCAGGTCTATAGCGGACAGAAACTGGGTCCTAAGGGCCCTGGATTAGCGCTTGAGCCCATGGTCGTTCCGAATGCTTTGGCCTTTGACAGATGGCGATCAGATGTCATTCTTGCTGCCGGACAGCCGTTCAGTCGTACTATGACACTGACTTTCTCGACGTTTGACTGAAAAACAGCAACTAGGAAATAAGGAAACGGTCTGATGAGCGGCCAAAACGATCAGGAACTTCTAGGTTCCTTCGAGAAAACGTTTCGTGCATCGCCGACGCATCGCATCCACGCGCCTGGCAGAGTCAATCTCATTGGTGAGCATATTGATTACGCCGGTGGGCTAGTGATGCCAATGACGATCCAGTTAGGAACAACCGCACTCATGCAGCCCAACGGGCGATCAGAAACTCGGGTTTATTCTGAGCGCTTTAAGGAGATGGCGATCATTCGACCTCACCAAGTGAGTAGGGGGACACAAGGGCACTGGAGCGACTTCGTCCAAGGGCTTTTGCTCGCTGCCACTCATCGTAGTGTCGGGCATGGGTTCGATTTGTACGTGACATCCAACCTCGAAGTTGGCGGCCTTTCAAGCTCGGCGGCGTTTCTAGCCGTGATCGCATTAGCCAATCAGCTAGTCTCTGGGTCGGACCATCATGAACTGTCGCTTGACGATACCGAACGATTGGCCATTGCTCTGCAATGTCAGCAAGTAGAAAATGAATGGATTGGCGTCCCTTGCGGCATTATGGATCCAGCGGCGATTTTATTGGGCGGTGTTCGCCAGCTAGACTGCGAAACATTGAGGTCGACCGCGCTGCCGAGTCTCAATGAAGGTGTCAGCCTTTTACTCATGGACACCAAGGTGCCAAGAACGTTGGCAGCGAGCGCCTACGAAGAACGCGTCAATGAACTTCAAGCGATCTGTGACATCGGGCAACAGACTGGGCTTGGGCGAATACGACATCTGGCGACACTCAGTGAATCTGATGCGGAAACGTTAGGGCAAAGCGTTCAAAGTGATGTTCTCAAGCGTCGACTCCGCCATGTGGTCTCCGAGCAAGCGCGAGTCGTTTCGGCCGCCAGCGCGCTCGCTAACCAAGATTACCCGCGCTTAGGTGTCTTGATGAATCAAAGCCACTACTCACTTCGAGATGACTATAACGTGAGCTGTAAAGAACTCGATTGGATCACAGAGGCCAGTCGAGGAGCCGTAGGGGGTCTTGGCGCGAGGTTAACGGGAGCGGGGTTCGGAGGCGCCGCCATCGCTTTAGTTAAGACGGCGAATATCTCCGATCATATGTCAGCAGTTCGCGATGTCTTCGTAGAAAAGGCGGGCTACGAGCCTGTGTTGCAACCTCTGCAGACGGGCAGCCGAGCCGATATTCAACCTATTATTTCTCCCTAACTATTAGCAACAGCTAACAACAACAGCTAACAACAACAGCTAACAACAACTAACAACAACAGCTAACAACAACAGCTAACAACAACAGCTAATAGCAACGGCTCAACCACTCGAGTTGGCGGCTATTTGCCTAGAGATTGCGCCGTACCGATACTGAATTTCTTTCGGTGAGCATGGAGGATCAGCTGAACGCACCCGGGATCGCTGTCATCAGGATATCTTATCGCTCGATATAGACCGAGCTATGACAATTCTATGTCTAATGCACCCGACAAATCGGCGAGTGCTTGATCCTCGGAGAGCACCTTAATGGTCTGCATGCCGAGGGCTTTTGCAGGCTTTAAGTTAATACCCAAATCATCAATGAACAAGGCCGCGCTCGGATCGATTCCGAGTTGCTCGCAGGTATGTAAATAAATTTTGGGGTCAGGCTTTCTGATCCCGAGCTCGCTGGACTCAACAACCAAATCAAACAGTTGCATGACCTCAGCGACTAAGCTTGCTCGATCGCTCGTTGTGGCCATCCCCGCACCGCGACCGGTTTTTACGTTGTTGGTGATACAAGCAACTCTGAATTGCGACTTAATTTGTTTCAGCGCGCTAACCATCCGCGGCCTTACATCACCCGACAAAAGGGCTAGCACCTCTCCGCCAGGAACTCTATGACCAAGATGCGCTGACTCCTCGGCGAATAACCAATCGAACTCGGCGGGTGAGAGCTCGCTACGCTCGAATTGAGCCCAGGCATTGGTGTCCGGATTGGTCGCGTTCACCGACCGTATAAAATCTTGGGGCAACTGGTTCGATGCCTCATAACGATTAAACGCTTCAAACGGGCTCGTTGTTAGTACCCCCCCAAAATCCCACAAAACTGCCTCTAACATCGATGCTCCTCTCTCTTGAATTAATACAGCTAGCCCAACCGACTCGCGTTCGGTTATTCAAGGCACTGACTGATAACAGCTAAACCTGGTTTGGTGGTGGTTTGTCTCCGATGAATTGGCTTATCCTAGGAGCATCTCCATTTAGGGCGCGCGGGCTCTCAGACGATGCCTTTACTCGCCGCCCACGTTCATTTCAAAGGTTGCAGATTCTGGTCTCGCGAGCCCGCGCTGAGAATCATTGATGGCGGCCAGCATTTTCTGAACATGCGGGGAGTCGCCAAACTCAGCCATGACTTCTTCGATGGCCTGCTCCAGTCGGAGCTCTCTAGCAAACAGAATACGAAACGCTTTGCGCACCGCCTTAATGTCGTCTCCAGCATATCCCGCGCGCTCCATGCCCACTTTGTTTATTACGCGCATGTGTGCTGGAAATCCCTCAGCAATGGTGAATGGCAACACGTCCTGAACCACCCGCGCCATTCCCGCCACCATGGCAGCTTCTCCGACATGACAAAATTGATGAACCGCGGATAATCCGCCGATATTCGCGTGATCCCCCACTAGTACATGCCCGCCAAGCGTCGCGCTGTGACTCATCACGACGTGATTACCCACCGTACAGTTGTGAGCAACATGAGAATGCGCAAGCAGGGCGCAGTCATTGCCGATTTTCGTCGTCGACTCAGGTTCAGTACCACTGTGAACGGAGACGAATTCGCGGATCATATTGCGATCCCCGATCTCGGTGTAGGTCACTGAGTTAAGCTCGTGCTTTAAATCTTGTGACGCGATTCCTAGGGTAACGTAAGGGTAGACCATGCAGTCTTCGCCGAGCTTGGTATGGCCATCGACGACGACGTGGCTCATAAGTTTCGTTCCGCTACCGATGGTGACATTGGGTCCGATAGTGCAAAAGGGGCCGATATCAGCGGTCTCTGCGATTTGAGCGTTAGGGTCGACAACAGCAAGTGGGCTGATACTGGCCATAATAATGATCTTTATGTGCGAGTGACGTTGGGAAAACTTCCATTTTCCTCACCAAAAGTCAAAGTTTAAATGCAGAAAGTGGGTGCTATACTCGCGGCCTGATCGGCCTCATCGCCACTTCACAGTCAGGAATCAAGCCACAAAAACTGCATCAGCACTCATAAAAGTGGGATTAGGCGACGCTCATAGACGTTCGCACCAACGAGGCTGAGATGGACTGGGCTGTGCTAAGCAGAAAAGAATCGAATAACAGCGGAATAAATGAGTGTGCCCATGACCGATATGACCTTTGAGCAACAATCCGAGTACACCAAAGACGAGCTACTCGAGTGTGGATACGGCAATATGTTCGGCCCAGGGGGCGCACATCTTCCCATCGATGAAATGTTGATGATGGATCGCATCACGCACATCTCGGAGTCAGGAGGCAAAGCCAACAAGGGGAAAATCGTGGCTGAGCTCGATATCCACCCTGATCTATGGTTTTTTAAGTGTCACTTTGTAGATGACCCGGTCATGCCAGGGTGCCTTGGCCTGGATGCTTTGTGGCAGCTGCTTGGGTTTTTTCTCGCCTGGAAAGGAAACAAAGGGCTGGGACGGGCCTTAGGTTGTGGCAAAGTCGCATTTCGTGGCCAAATATTGCCAACCAACCGCAAGGTAAGGTACGAAATTGATGTAACGCGCATTCGCGAAGGGCGCACAGTGCTAGGGATCGCAGATTGCCAGGTCTTCGTCGACGAGCAGCGGATCTATGTGGCTGAGGACATCAAGGTCGGCCTCTTCACGTCTTTGGATGATTTTGCGTAAGGTAAGCAGAAGCGATCGTGCAACACCGCGAAACGAAAGGAATCGTGCCCCCTTAAACAACTGTAGAGAGAACTACGGAAGGGAGAGTAACGGAATGGAGAGCAGCGGAATGGAGGTCAAAGGATCATGAGAAGAGCCGTTATTACCGGGATGGGTATCGTTTCCCCGCTCGGGAATGATCTACAAGCAACATTAGCGTCGCTCAAATCAACGACTTCGGGCATCACTTATCAACCCGAGTATGAAGAAATGGGGCTTCGGTCGCACATAGCGGGCAGCATTGATATTGATCAGGATGCCTTCATCGATCGAAAGCTAAAGCGATTTATGGGAGACGCGGCCGCCTTTTCTTACATTGCGATGCAAGAGGCGATCAACGATAGCGGACTTGAATCAAGCGATGTCTCCAATGAAATGACCGGCATTATTGCTGGGTCGGGCGGTGCCAGCTCATCGAACCTGACTGAATCTGCCGACGTGCTGAGAGAGCGAGGGCTGAAACGCGTTGGGCCCTATCGAGTGACGCGCACGATGAGCTCGACCATCTCTGCCTGTTTGGCCACCGCCTACTCGATTCAGGGCGTCAATTACTCGATCACCTCAGCCTGCGCGACCAGCGCCCACTGTATTGGCAGTGCGCTAGAGCAGATCCAGCTGGGCAAGCAAGACATTGTCTTCGCAGGCGGCGGGGAGGAGGAGCATTGGTCAATGACATCCCTCTTTGATGCGATGGGTGCCCTCTCAACTAAACGCAACAGTGAGCCCGCGAAAGCTTCTCGAGCCTTTGATAGCGACCGAGATGGTTTTGTCATCGCTGGCGGAGCGGGCTTCGTCGTGGTCGAGGAGTTAGGGCACGCGCGCGCGCGCGGCGCTAAAATTTACGCCGAGATCACTGGATACGCGGCGACTTCTGATGGCGCGGACATGGTGGCGCCCTCTGGAATTGGCGGTGAGCGCGCCATGCGCATGGCCACCCAAAACCTTACAACGCCCATTGACTACATTAACGCCCACGGCACAAGTACGCCGGCGGGCGATCCCGTAGAAATTGCAGCGATCAGACGAGTTTTCGGCGCCGACGTGCCCGCCATTAGCTCGACAAAGTCACTGAGCGGACACTCGTTAGGCGCTGCTGGGGTGCACGAGGCCATTTACTCGCTGCTCATGCTAGATAATGATTTCATCTGCGCTAGCGCCAACGTGGACACGTTAGATGAGGCGATTCAAGGCAGTCCAATCGTCACTGAACGTAAAGATAACGCTGGCCTAGAAACTGTGATGTCCAATAGCTTTGGGTTCGGTGGCACCAACGCTGTTTTAGTTTTTTCAAAACATGCGCAGTGAGCTTGTACTGACCAATATTCAAAACCTTAGGGGCGGCGCTCGCGCTTGACCGACTAGGAGGCGAGGATGGCAAAACCGTTAATCATTGTCGTTGAGGACGAGCCGGATATTAGGGAAATTATGCTGTACAACCTAAGGCGCGAGGGGTACGAAGCGGAAGGTATCGAATCTGGGCCCGAGGGGCTGGAGGCGATACGAGCCAAACAACCTAACCTTGTCATTCTCGACCTTATGCTCCCCGGCATGGATGGACTAACGGTGTGCCAGCAAGTCAGAGCCGAAGCTGCAATCAAAGCCACACCCATCATCATCGTGTCTGCAAAGGAAGAGGAAAGCGATGTCGTGATTGGCCTTGGGCTGGGGGCCGACGACTATGTGCCGAAGCCTTTTAGTCCCAGAGAGCTTTTAGCGAGAGTAAAAGCCGTACTGCGGAGATCTGAGCAGGCTGATCAAGGTGACCAGCATGAGCGTGTGGTGATAGGGGATTTAATCATTGACCTTGAAAAGCACAGCGTAACGATTGCCAGTGAACCGGTAAAGCTGACCGCCACCGAATTCAAACTACTCTATCAACTGGCTTCTCATCCTGGTCGAGCGTATACCCGCGAGCAATTACTCAATCGCGTGGTGGGCGATGGTGTCGTCGTGGTTGACCGAAACATCGACGTTCACGTCCGCGCGGTGAGAAAAAAGATTGGAAGCTACGCCGACCATATTCAAACGGTACGTGGCGTCGGATATCGTTTTGCCGAGCAATAGCGGTTTTCAGTCCCTCCGCTCAAATTTGCTTTGGCGAGTCTGGGGTGGACTCAGTGTTCTTGTCATCATTAGCATTTCACTGCTTGGCTTTGTATCCGCTCAGCAGATTGGCAGTGACACTCGAGAAGCCATTGAGGACGCGCTTCAATCACAGCTCCTCCTACTCAACCAAATATATGCACCGCAGGTCATTGCTAGGCATGATAGTCAGAATGGTGTCATTGATTTAAGCGAGATTCCCGATCGCGTCACGCTGATCGCTCTGGACGGCGTAGTGATCGCAGACAACCGCGAACTCGCGTCATTAATGGACAACCATCTTGACCGGCCAGAGATTATCGCAATCGAAACTCAGGCTAATCGATTCGGATCCACGACAAGGCGCAGCGAAACACTCGATCTCGATATGCTCTATGTGGCGACTGACCTGAGGATAGGGGGCGAGAAGGTCGGCTACGTACGGATTAGCAGGCCCCTTAGTGCAGTGGATGAAAAAGTAGGGCAGTTTCGAGAAAGTACCGCTGTCTTAGCAAGTTTGTTGATCCTAGCGACACTGTTTGCAGGCTTAATTTTCGCCCAGCAAATCTCGTCTCCACTTTTCGAAATGCGGAGAATCTCAACTCGCATGGCTGACGGCGAGTTTGATCTCAGGATTCCCGAGGGTCGCGCGGATGAATTCGGCGAGTTAGCGGGCGCTATCAACCAATTGGGAGGGGCGATTGAGAGAAGGCTGCGCGACCTAACAAGGAACAGGAACGAACTGGAAGCCATTTTAGGCGGGCTAGAAGAGGGCGTCATCGCCATCGATAGGAAACAACGGGTCATTCACATCAATTCCGTTGCGGAAACCTTGTTGGGCATATCCATTGACCCCCGAGCAAAAGTTAATCTTCTTCAACTACAAGTCGATGCCCAACTAAGGGAGCTAGTCAGCGCTTTCTTGGCAGAATCCACCAATCAGTTCCGCAATATCAAGATACTAGGCAAAACAGTTGCCACGTCGGTGCTTCGCTCTGGTGGCCCCTCGTTCGAGGGTGCCATTATCGTTTTGCAGGACATTACGGAGGTCAGGCGGCTCGAGAGAGCGCGAACCGATTTTGTTGCGAACGCTTCGCACGAATTAAAGACACCTATCGCTGCACTAAAGGGCTTTATCGATACACTGGTGGAGGACAAGTCGATGCCAGCCGATACCGCGTCACACTTCTTGTCCCGCTCTGCCGCGCAAGTGAGTCGGCTTCAGGGCGTTGTGACCGACCTATTGCAGTTATCCCGTCTTGAATCTCGAGACGAGGATCGCGCGTTGTTACGGATTGACCTTATTGAGTTGTTGCGAGCCGTATACACCGACAAATTGCAGGACGCCCATCTTGCTGACATCGCGCTAGAGATAGCGCTTCCCGATGAGTCTGTCGAAGTACTTGGAGAAAACGAATCGCTAGAGCAGCTTTTCACGAACTTGATTGATAATGCGCTCAAATACAGCCCCTCGGGCTCAATCGTACGAGTCGTAGCGGAACTAAGCGACTCAACGGTTAAGATCCAGGTCATTGACCAGGGCATTGGTGTTCCCGTCAAAGAGCAAGCTCGCATCTTCGAGCGATTTTATCGAGTAGACAGAGCAAGGTCCCGCGAGAAAGGCGGAACTGGGCTTGGATTATCGATTGTGAAGCACATTACCGAGCTGCATGGCGGTAAAGTCGCCGTGGAATCGGTTGAGGGTAAGGGGTCAACCTTTACCGTGACACTTCCCATTGCATACTCTCAAGGGGACCTTGCGCTCTAGACCCTCGTCTTGCGCAGTTTGCTCTCACTTTACGCCCCTTACAGAGAGGAGTATCGTTCGCCTCCTTCGTTTATTGACTAGGCAGTAGTCATGTCCTCCGGTAGTCGAGCAGAGCCAACCGAAGCATCCGACCAGACTGAACAAACGAGTCAGGGAGAGGTGGTTCAGCTAAAAATCTGGGAGCTTGCCTGGCCAACGATCCTGAGCAACTTGCTTTTTTCAGTCATCGGTATCATCAGCATCAAAATAGTGGGCGAATTAGGCTCCGAAGCAGTCGCCGCAGTCACCACCGGTCATCGTATCTTCTTCGCGGTGCAGGCGATTTTGATGGCTGTGTCCACCGGCACCACCGCGATGGTCGCGAGAGCCTGGGGAGCCAACAATCCTCGCGAGGCCGCAAATGTGACTTCGGCCTCCCTATGGACTGGCAACTTGGTAGCGCTCGCGCTGACCGCCCCATGCTTTTTCTTCGCACTACCGATTGCAAGTATTTTTGGCCTGAACGAGGCGACCACTCAATTAACCGCGGACTTTATCCGCTATCTCTCGATTTTTAATGTTGCGTTCTCGGTCAACATGATTTTAGGGGCAGCGCTACGCGCCGCTGGAGACACCCGGACCCCGCTCTGGATTGGTGCTTTTATGAACGTGGTTAACGTTATTTTGGTCTATGCGTTGGTCTACGGTGAATGGGGATTTCCAGAAATGGGCACCAACGGAGCCGCGCTGGCGAGCGGGTTCTCCTTCACAGTAGCTGCCATCGTCCTGCTAGGGCTTTGGTATGGAAAGCGACTCATTGTTGGCGTCGGTGGCAAGGGCGCCTTTACGCTTCGCCGCATATCCCAGTTGTATCAAATCGGTTATCCAGCAGCCATTGAACAGTTTGTCTTTCAAATTGGCTTCGTAGGCTTTTTATGGCTCGTTGCGCAGTACGGCACGGCACCCTATGCAGCGTATGGCATCGGCGTACAAATTTTGAGCGTGTCGTTTGTTGTAGGGTTTGGCTTCTCAATCGCGGGAGCAACGCTCGTTGGACAATATCTTGGGGCTGGGGACCCAGAGGGAGCGAGGCGTCAGGGCTGGCGCGCGACGCGGCTCGCTATTTTCAGCATGATGATACTGTCAGCGCTGATCCTGCCGTTTGCTCACGAGCTCGCGTCTGCATTAATTAACGAGCCCGACGTGATTCGGTACACCGTTATCTTCATTTACATTCTCGGCGCAGCACAGCCGCTAATGGGCGTGGAATTTTCGCTCAGCGGTTGTCTTCGAGGGGCGGGGGACACCCGGTATCCACTTCTCACGACCATGGTTGGCCTTATCGGCGTTCGGGTCGGGCTTGCGGGCTTGTTCATGAGCATGAATCTCTCAGTGACATGGATTTTCGCGGCACTGCTGGGTGATTACCTCATCAAGGCGCTGATGCTGACGCATCGTTTCAAGTCCGGGCGATGGAAGAACAAGATGAAGCGGTTTGATCAAGTGCTGGGTTAACTATCGAGCTGACGTGCTGTTTCCCCGTTGCTTCCATGGTTCTTTCTCGCTACGAGGGCAAAGTAGGGAGCGTCATAGAAGGCTCCATTGAGGACTCTGAGGTTCTGTGTTGGAGCGCTTTTTTAGCTGCGATAAAGCCTAACATCACTCTGAACACCCATTTCCCTTCTGTCTGTCAAGCGTTTTAGCGCGCCGCATGCTAGCGCCGCATGCTAATTGGTACTATTCCATGGTCCATTGACTTCTTTCCGTGCGGCTTGAGCCTGCTAACGCTTCCCATTCGCCTCTATTCTCGAAAAGCGCCAGCTTGCGCGGCGTTCGTCTCTTGCTTGGCGACAGTACGTGCTTGATAACTAACGTCCGGCTGTGGAAAACTGTATATTCATACAGCTTTTAAGCATGCAATGGCCGCTCTCATTGCGGACCCGCTCAACGATCCGCTTTATTATCTGAAACATTTCGACTTTATGCTCGACTCGCTTGAAGTCGACCGAGAACGTTTTCTATCAGCGGCTCAGCAAGCAACGGTCGAACGGCTACAGGATTTGCCAATTGAGGCTCGATGTCTTTTTGTTCGTCTCTATCTGCGCAAAGGGAATTTTTTTCGCACGGACAAGTTAGATTATTCAGAGATTGGCGATCTCAATGCGGCAATACACCACTTAATTGAAGACGGATTCCTAACCCGCCTTTCCGAAGAACGCTTAGATCTCAGCATTACGATGCGAAATCTAGCAGAGCTAAAGGGGGAAGGGCTTCTTCAACACCTGCCCTCGGCGCTATCTGGTCGGCCCAATATCGATCAAGCACTGTTGTCGCAGATCGGTTCGCTTCAAGTGCCTCGCCTCGACATCATTCAACTTCAACATCGGAACCTCATCGATCGTTGCCAGTTGGCCTACTTTGGCAATGCCCACCAAGATCTATCTGATCTGATTCTGACTGATCTGGGCCAACGTTCGTTTGAATCGACACAGTGCACAACAACAAAGTGGCGGTCTCAGACGGTCATCGACCTAGCGTCGCTATTGCTCGTGTTCCGTCGAGAGATCGATCACTTGTCTAGCCGCTTGAAAGGCGAGAAGGACTGCGTAACGGCAAAGGAGCATCTCCGGACAATGCTTGAGCAGTTGCTCGAAGGGTTCCCTGCAACGCCCGATGAGCCTCTAGTCCAAAGGCGGTACGACCGGACGGTGGGGGCCGGGGGGCGGCTTGCGGAAAGGCTCGGTGCGAATGAACTCGCGCTGAAGTGGTACGCACTGTCTGAGGCTAGCGCTATAATTGAGCGTCGGATCAGAGTCATGAGCAAGCTTAATATCTCCGGTACCGAGGCGCTTGCTGAGCGGCTACTCGGCTCCTCACTGAAGGCCTCTGAAATCAAGTACGCGGCACGACTGCTCGGTCGACCCGCTCAATATTTGGCGAGCCAGGTGCCGGAATTTGACCTATCCCTCAATACAGAGATGCTTAACGCATATGAAGGCGGAATCGAGCGTCGGGTCATTGATTGGTTGCATGACCATCGCGGGCAAACTGCGCATCACACAGAAAATATGGTGTTCAGTGGCTTATTCGGGCTGCTGTTTTGGGAGGTGATATTTGCGCCCATTGATGGCGCATTTTTCCATCCCTATCAGTCCAGTCCAGCAGATCTTTTTGACGCCGATTTCTATCCTCGACGAGAACGCTTGTTTCAAGACCGATTCAAAATGCTGGCGTCAAAGCGTTACCGTAATGAACGGTTAGTCGCCGCCATTCACCAAAAACAAGGCATCCAGAACCCGTTTGTCGTGTGGTCAGAGGCGTTACTCATGGTTTTGGTCAAAGTACTCGAAACCATTCATTGGAGCCGTCTCGAGTCCCTTTTCCAACAAATGGCGAGAAACCCCAGAGAAGCGACCCGTGGGTTTCCTGACCTGATAGTGATGGGGGAGGATTCAGTCGAATTCATCGAAGTTAAAGGCCCTGGCGATCGACTCCAAGACCACCAGATTCGCTGGCTCTGTGAACTTAACAACGCCGGGATACCAAGCAGCGTGTTAAAAGTTACCCCATGAATGCCCCGCTTCAAGACAAAAAGGTCTTACAGGCTGGCGATCCAGACCTTTGGCTTGAAACGCCAGACATATGCATCAGCGTCGGAGAATTAGCAGATAGCGCTCGTACTGGTGACCTGCACCTGGATTCTGAGCTCAGAGTCAGCGCAACGGAGGGTATCCGCACCCACCAGAAGGTCCAGAGCACCAGAAGGCCGCCGTATGTGGCCGAGCAGAGCATCAAAGCCAGGTGCAGAACCGAGCTCGGCATCATCGAAATTAGAGGGCGAATGGATGGTTGGATTCCTGCCGCAGCCGGCATTCCGCCATGGATCGAGGAAATCAAAACCTCACGGCGACAAGGCTCAGCACCAGATCCCTCGCTGATCGGTATCCATACCGCACAATTGAAGTTGTATGCATGGATGACCGCCCTTGCCGGAGGATGTGAGCACATCAACGCACAACTGACCTTCATCCACCCGGATTCGTTGTCAGCGTCGCCGGTTCGTTTCGAGTGGCACATCGACGAACTTGCTCAATTCGCGACCACACAACTTCGAGCCTTCGTAGACCGAGCAATGAGAGAAGAAGCGCGGCGAGGACAAAGGGATCGGAGGCTGTCGACACTCGCTTACCCAATGGCTGCCTTTCGTCGGGGCCAGCGTGCGCTAGCGAGCGTCGCCTACAAGGCGATTGTCGATGCGACGCATCAAACCTGGGTAGAAGCGCCCACTGGACTCGGGAAGACTATTGGGGTTCTTTATCCCGCGCTGAGAGCAATGCCGGTATCTGACATCAGCAGAGTGTTTTACTTCACGGCCAAAGTTCAAGGGCAGAACGCTGCGGAAGAGGCGCTTGAGCAATTACGTGGCAGTGAAGCTTTACCCCTTACTTCTGTGACGATTACGGCTAAGAGAGCGGCCTGTCCTACACCCGAACTGCCGTGTGACCCAGCCTATTGCCCGCGAGCCAAGGGCTTTTATGATCGATTAGGGGAGGGCCTCATTGAGCTCCGAGAGACGGCCCATCATCACCACATCGATCGATCGACCATTGAGCGAGTGTCGGATAACCACGCACTGTGCCCCTTCGAGCTAAACCTCGAAATCGCTCGAGAAAGTGATGTAGTGGTGGCTGACTTTAATTACGGGCTTGACCCCCGAGTTCGACTGCAGCGCCTGCTTGAACAGTCAGAGACGAAACCCGTGTTCCTAATTGATGAGGCCCATAACCTGCTGACTCGGTCCGTCGACATGTTCTCAAGCGATCTGCGGCTTGCCTCTCTAGAAGCTGCGAAAACGGTCATGGCGG